>Ga0206116_1000070_pt1 | contig 174508 bp, 146 predicted proteins | sample 3A1Ametagenome_FD_178000 | JGI IMG/M metagenome (GOLD analysis project Ga0206116, IMG submission 178000) | Enriched microbial communities from leaf-cutter ant dump, University of Wisconsin, Madison, United States - 3A1A | ecosystem: Environmental > Terrestrial > Nest > Insects nest > Nest dump...
CGGAAGGGTGGAAGCCGGTCTCCAGCGTGGTTGCCTACTCGCTGCTGCTGGGGGTGGGCGACCGCTTCCTGGCCTGGGGCCTGTTCGGCGAGCAGCTCTTGTCGCTGTGGGGCTTCATCGTCCACACAACGGTGATCGGGCTGATCACGCTCACCGCCCACCGCATCGCCATCGCGCGACGCATGGTCAACCAGTATCCGTGGCTCTATGAGCGTGCCGGGCCTTTCGCCTGGCGCGACCGCACGGGCACCGCCGATTGAGCAGGGGCGACTAGACGTAAGGGATTAGACCGTACGGCTGATTGGTGCCCGCGAAACTGTCGCACTGCGCGCCACTCGGGGTATGGTATTCTGGAACCCGCCGGAGGGGACCCGGCGGCAAGGCCCGAAAGGGCCGGGGGTATGTTGCAACAGGGACCACTTCATAGAACAGGGAGCAAGCACACCCATGAAATTCAAACTGTCCCTTCTCGCCGCCATCGCGGCGACCGCGCTCTCCGCCACGGCCGCCAAGGCCGACATCGCGGTGGCCACCGCCGGCCCGATCACCGGCCAGTACGCCACCTTCGGCGAGCAGATGAAGAAGGGCATGGAGCAGGCCGTCGCGGACATCAATGCCGCCGGCGGTGTCCTGGGCCAGAAGCTGAAGCTGGAAGTCGGTGACGACGCCTGCGATCCCAAGCAGGCCGTGGCCGTCGCCAACCAGCTGGCCAAGGCCGGTGTGAAGTTCGTGGCCGGTCACTTCTGCTCGGGCTCGTCGATCCCGGCCAGCCAGGTCTATGCCGAGGAAGGCATGCTGCAGATCTCCCCGGCGTCGACCAACCCGAAGCTGACCGAGCAGGGCCTGAAGAACGTCTTCCGCGTCTGCGGCCGTGACGACCAGCAGGGCCTGATCGCCGGCAAGTACCTGCTGGACAAGTACAAGGGCAAAAACATCGCCATCCTGCACGACAAGTCGGCCTACGGTAAGGGGCTGGCCGACGAGACGCAGAAGGCGCTGAACGCCGGCGGCCAGAAGGAAGCCATCTACGAAGCCTACACGGCCGGTGAGAAGGACTATTCCGCTCTGGTGTCGAAGCTGAAGCAGGCGAACATCGACGCCGTCTATGTCGGCGGCTACCACACCGAGGCCGGTCTGATCGCCCGCCAGATGAAGGACCAGGGCCTGAAGGCCATCATCGTGTCGGGTGACGCGCTGGTGACCAACGAGTACTGGGCCATCACCGGCGACGCCGGCGAGGACACCATGATGACCTTCGGTCCGGATCCGCGCGAGAAGCCGGACGCCAAGGCTGTCGTGGAGAAGTTCCGCAAGGCGGGCTACGAGCCGGAAGGCTACACCCTGTACACCTATGCCGCCCTCCAGATCTGGGCGAACGCGGTGAAGCAGGCGAACTCGACCGATGCTGCCAAGGTTGCCGACGTCATGCGCAAGGGCAGCTACGACACCGTCATCGGCAAGATCGGGTTCGACGCCAAGGGCGACGTCACCAGCCCGGCCTATGTCTGGTACAAGTGGCACAACGGCCAGTACGCCGAAGTGAAGTAAGCGAAACGCATCCGCGTTCCGCGCGAAAGGGCCGGCACGTCAGTGCCGGCCCTTTTCTTTGAGGATTTGCAGAAGTGCTTGCGCTTAATGAATGAGCCGGTCAGGGAATAGGTCGGGGAACATACGCGACGCGGTGCTGGGCCATCGCTGGCTGCGCCGCGGCAATTGCCTGGGGGGAGAGCCCGGTCGCCACACGCCTGCCGGACCGCTCGTTCAGCAGCCCTTCGCAGGTGCGCATCACCTCCCGCCAGAAGGCGGCGGCACGTGTGTGATTGGCGGCCGTGAGTTCGACAAGACGAACACGGCTCATTCGAATCGCGGTTTCGCCCAGTTCATCAACCAGGCGGGTCGCGAAGACAAGCACGTCGAGATCGGTGTTCATGACCGCTATGAACTCACAGCCGCGGCTTTTGTTCCACCTTGAAGGAGCCCTGCGGCAAAGGGTCATCGGGGGCACCCCGGACGTGCTGCGCTGCAACAACGCAAATGCGGTGTCGGCAAAGGGTCACCGAACGGACACTCGCCACGGCAGGGGGTTTTTGTGCTTCAATGGCGCCCTTCGCGGCGACTGTGACGGTCGCCAGCATGGGACGGGTTTTGGAGAACGAAAATGCGCAGGAAGCGCGAGGTGGTCGAGGGGCAGATTTACCGCAAACTGTCCCCAAGCGGCGGCTATTGGGAAGTGATCGCGATTCGCAAGGACGGCATGGGTACCCAGCATGCCCAGATGAAGCGTACCGACGATCCGAAGACGCTGAAGACCCTGTCGGTGGCGACGCTGCTCGATCCGCACGAATTCGAGATCGTCACCGAATAACCGACGTCAGGCCGGTGCGATGGCGGCCGGTCGGCGGTAGAGATCGGCCGCCGAATCGGCCGACGAAAGCGAGACCGACCGGCCAGCCGGTCCGGCGACCCGCTTAAGCCGCCCCCGGCGGATCAGGTGGTTGAGGTGGGCCACCGCCTCGCCCACGGCGAAGAGCATCTGCTGCGGGTCGAGAGGGCGCGGAAACAGTGCCCGCGTCACCGCCGCAGCAGTCCGGGGTTTTGCGCACAGCGTCTCGATTTCGGCCAACCTCTCTCCATGATGGAGAGCCAGTTCCTCCGCACGCCGGTGCAGCCCGCGGAAGGGGCGGCCATGGGAGGGCAGGACCAGCGTGTCCGCCGGCAGGACGCTCCATCCCTCAAGGCTGGCAAGGTAATCGGCGAGCGGATCGGCCTCCGGCTCGGACGGCCAGACGCTGATGTTCGGGCTGATGCGGGGAAGGATCTGGTCACCGGAAATCAGCAGGTCCGGGCTGCCGCCGCTGGCAGGACGGTAGAGGCTGACCGGTTCCGCCGTATGGCCGCTGCCGCCGATCACCGTCCAGTGGCGATCTCCCACCAACAATCGGTCGCCGGCCCGCAGGCGGGTCAGCGTCGCCGGCACGGCAGGCACGCCGCGGCTGTAGGCCCCCTTGCGGGCAAGCAGCGACTGAAGCGTATCCTCCTCCAGACCGCAGCGTCGGTAAAACTGCTCGACCACCGCGTCGGTGGTAGGATCGCTGCCGGCTGACAGGGTCCGGGCGAACAGCCATTCGGTCAGCGAGGTGGCGAAGCCGGCGCCGGTCCGCTCCACCAGCCAGGCGGCGGCGCCGATATGGTCGGGGTGGAAATGGGTGGCCACCACCCGCTCCACCGGTCGGCCGCCCAGGGCATCGCGCAGCAGCACCTCCCACACCGCGCGGCTGCGCGGATCGCCGAGCCCGCAGTCGACCAGCGTCCAGCCGGCAGAACCGCCATCCAGCGCCCAGACATTGATGTGGTCGAGCTGGAAGGGGAGGGACAGCCGGATCCACAGCACACCGGGAGCCACCTCCTGCCAGCCGCCGGGATCGGGAGTGGTGCAGAGGAGGTAATCGACCGAACCGTCCGGGGTAGAAGGCATCGCGGTGTCTGTCCAAGTTATTGTTATCGTGACAGAAAATGCCCCAAGCCGGCTGAGGCAAATCTGCAACAGGGAAAATGGGCCTGCGGCAGCAGGATTGGAAGCTGCGGATCCGTATCCATTGTCGGGGCCGGAGCCCGTTCTGTCACGCATTTCGCCGCAGGCCGGGATGTCACGATCGACCAACGCCGTCAACGATGGGAACAAGAACATGACGATGCGTGGGATTTTGCTGGGCACGGCGCTGACCGTCGCCCTTCCTTCGCTGGCCGTCCCGACCGCCGCTTTCGCCGGTACGGAAGGCTTCTATGTCGGCGCTGGCGCCGGCGTGAACTGGACCGAGGATGCCGACCTCAGCAGCTATCCGGCTCCCGGCCTGGGCCTGAAGGAGGAATTCAAGATCGGCGGCATCGGCGACCTGTCGGTCGGCTACGCCACCGCGATGGGCCTGCGCGCCGAACTGGAGGCCGCCTGGCGGTGGCGCAACAGCGTCGACAGCACCAGCAGCGCCACCCCCGGCCTGAACAATCTGGGCGGCAAGATGAGCTCGGTCGCCTTCATGGGCAACCTGCTGTACGACATCAACATCGGCCTGCCGATCACCCCCTATATCGGTGCCGGTGCCGGTATCGCCGGGGTCAAGCAGTCGCTGAACGGCGCCAGCGATCGCGACTGGGTCTTCGCCTATCAGGGTATCGTCGGCGCATCCTATGCGATCAACGACAATGTCGCGCTGACGCTGGACTACCGGTACTTCGCCACCGTGGATCCGGAATTCGAGCTGGGTCCGGTGACCTCCAAGGGCGAGTACCGCAACCACACCATCCTGGCCGGCCTGCGCTACACCTTCGGCGGTCCCGAGCGTGCGACGCCGATCGCCGCTCCGGCCCCGGCTGCCCCGCCGATGGCCGCCCAGCCGCAGAGCGAGTATCAGGTGTTCTTCGACTGGGACAAGGCGGTCATCACGCCGAATTCCGACAAGATCATCGCCGATGCCGCCGACGGAGCCAGCCGGGCACGCGCCGTCCGCATCCAGGTGATCGGCCACACCGACACCTCGGGCGCGCCGTCCTACAACCAGAAGCTCTCGCTCCGCCGCGCCGAGGCGGTGCGGCAGGCCATGATCAAGCATGGCACGCCGGCCAACATCATCTCCATCGAAGGCGTCGGCGAGAACCAGCTGATGGTCCCGACAGGCCCGAACGTACGCGAGCCGTCCAACCGCCGTGCCCAGATCATGATCAAGATCTCCTGAACGGCAAAAGGGGGGAGGGGCGGTCGCCTCTCCCCCGCAGGCGCCTGCAATCCTTCCAAACATCGCGGCAATGGAACAAAGGTGCCGGATGTGCGAAGGAGGTAGCGCGGACCGTTGCGTCAGCGTATGACGATACGGTACCCAAGGCATCTCCGGTCCGAGACGTTACATGCAGGTTCTGATCGCCGACGATCATTCCATCGTCCGCAGCGGCTTGACCCATCTGGTGGGTGAACTGGACGAGCAGGCCACCGTGGTGGCCGCCACGAGCTTCAGCCAATTGAACGCCATCATCGACAGCGCGATGCAGGATGGCGGAACCGCGTTCGACCTCATCGTGATGGACCTGCGCATGCCGGGTCTCGGCGGGCTGGAGGATGTCGAGACGCTGGTCAAGCGCGTGGCGCCGGTCCCGGTCGCCATCTTTTCGATGATCGAATCGCCCGACGAGATGCGCGCGGTGCTGTCGCGCGGCGTCCGGGCCTTCATTCCGAAATCGACCGACGATGTCCTTGTGGTGAACATTCTGCGGCTGGTGATGGCCGGCGGATCCTACGTGCCCCCGGTGCTGGGCATGCCGGGGGCACCGGTCCACGCGGCTGGCGGACCCCTGCGCGCCGTTGCCCCCAGCATCTTCGACGGTCTGACCCGCCGCCAGCTGGAGGTTCTGGATCTGCTTGCCAAAGGCCTGCCCAACCAGGAAATCGGCGAGCGGCTGGGCCTCAACCTGTCCACCGTAAAGACCCATGTCACCGGCGTGCTCAAGGCGCTGGGCGTCGGCAGCCGCACCCAGGCGGTTCTGCTGGTCAAGGAAGCGGGGCGAGACCGTCTGGTCTGAGACGCACTGCGATCACAGAATCGCGTTCAGCAGCGACCCGCGCCCGCCATAGTTGCCGCCGGATCCGCCCAGCAGCATAGCCGACGGGTTGAGCGAGGCGCTGCCCGCACCCAGGATCGAGGCCAGACCCTGAAGCTTGGTGTTGCCGCCGAAAGGGTTGTCGCCCTTGGCCGGCTGCTTGGCGATGGTGTCGTAGTCCTTGCTGTAATTGCCCATGCGCAGCTGGACGCCGTAGCTCTTGGCATCCTTTACCGGCACGTCCTTGTCACGGGCGACGCGCAGGGTATAGTCGCCCTTGTCCAGCGTCATCTGGCCGGATTTCAGCTTCTGGAAGGCGTCATAGCTGGCGCCGGCATCCTTGTTGCTGTCGGCGATGACCTTGCCGCCACGGTCCATCAACTGAAGCCGGACGCCGGCGTCGCCGACCGTTCCCAATGTTACGGCGCCGGATGTCGGCACGTTGAACTTGTAGAAATCGGCCGGATCGTTGGAGGCCAGCGAACTGAAGACATTCAGCCGGCTGGTGTCCTTGATCAGAGTGCCGATGCCCGTCGCGAAGGGGGCGGCGTTCATCGCCGACTTGTTGACGGTCTGCTCGTACTCCTGGACCTTGCCGGTGGCACCACCATTGCCCGTTGCCTGCTGCTGCACGCGCTTGACCGCGGCGTCGATCGACTGCTGCAGGCTCTGGGCCATGCTGCCGACATCGGCGTAACTGGACAGGCTGACCATGGTGCGCTCTCCCTCGTTCCGCATTCCCGTCAGGAAATGACAATCGAGGGGTGTGCAGGATATGGGCCAGAGCTAAGCCATTGACTTGCCAAGGATTGTGACAGGTTCATCGGTGCCGGGCGGCAGGTTCGGACCGGTGGGGCGGCAGGATTTACCCATCGGCGCTCCCAATGCGGGGCGGCCGTCCCGGCACTCCGGTCAGACGATGGACAGCATCGCCGCCGCCGGCGCGTCGATCGCATCGGCGAGGGCGCGCAGTCCGCGGGCGGCCTCATCGCGGCTGCGCGGCATGCACAGGCCGACACGAACCGCATGGGGGGCGCTGGCGCGGCCGACGGCGAAGGCGTCGGCACCGGTGACGATCACCCCGCGGCGACGCGCTTCTCCGATGAAATCCTCGCGCCGCCAGGGTTCGGGCAGAACCAGCCAGAGATGCTGGGCCGCCGGGTGGCCATAGACGGTCTCGGCCGGGAGGATGGAGCGGGCGAGCCGCTGGCGGGCCAGATCCTCTTCCCGCTGTGTGGCGACGATGCGGTCGGCGGTGCCGTCCTGGATCCAGCGCGTGGCCACTTCCGCCGGCAGGGCGGGAGCGGAATATTGCAGGGCCCGGATGGCGGTCTCGACACGGGTGCGCAGCTCCGCCGGGGCGACGACGAAGCCCAGCCGCAGGCCGGCGGCAAGACTTTTCGACACGCTGGACACATAGAGCGTGATGTCGGGAGCCATGGTCTGAATCGGCACGGCATCCGGCACCATGAAGCCGAACACGTCGTCCTCAATCAGGATCACGCCATAGCGGCGGGCGATCTCGACGATCTCGCGCCGGCGGGCGGCGGGCATGACGACCGCCGTCGGATTTTGCAGGGTCGGCACCAGATAGACCGCCTTCGGCCCCAGCCGGCGGCAGGCGCTGTCGAAGGCGTCGGGCACCAGACCATGCTCGTCAATCGCGACGCCTTCCAGATGATAGCCCTGGGTGGCGGCCAGCGCCTTGGTGCCGATGTTGGTCAGCCGTTCCGCCAGGATGACGTCGCCAGGGCGGGCCACGGCAGCCAGGGCCACCGCCAGCGCGTTCTGCGCCCCGGTGGTCAGCAGCACCGACTCAGGCGCAGCCTTCACCCGATGCTGGCGCTCCAGCCAGGATGCCGCGGCGGCGCGATGGTCGGGCAGGCCGGCATGAGGTCCGTAGCCGATCAGTTTCGCCGCATGACCCGATGCCGCAATGGCGGACAGTGTGTGGCCGAAGGTCTGCACGGCCACGGCATGTTCGGGATGCACCGTGGTCATGTTGACGATGGCGGGACCCGCCGAGATCTCCCCGGCCGGCGGCCAGCCGAGCGGCAACGGTGTGGTTGGCGGACGCTGTCCCTGGACGAAGGTTCCACGGCCGACCTCGCCGCCGATCAGCCCACGCTTCTCAGCCTCCGTGTAGGCACGCGTCACCGTTCCCACCGTCACGCCGAGGCGGAAGGCGAGGTCGCGGTGCGTCGGCAGCCGCGTACCGGTGGGCAGAACGCCTTCCGCGATGTCGTCGGCCAGCGCGTCGGCGATGACGCGATAGAGCGGGCCGGGACGGCCCTCCAGGTTCGGGGTCCAGTTTGTCATGGAGACAAATGTGGCATTGTCCCAGCCTGCTGGCAAGATCGCCTGCGATTGTCCCTATCGGTGACTGTGACCGGGCGGAACAATCTACCAATGCCTGCGGCAGTTCCGTTACACTCCAGCTTGTGTCAAATTGCCGGAACCGATAGCTTCGATGCTGGGCGTGGCAGACAATCCGCCACCCGTCTCAGTCCGGTACGGGGGACAATGAACACCATTGCGGTGGTCGACGATGATCCCATCACCCGCGAGACCCTGAAGGCCTACCTGGAAGGGGAAGGCTATCGGGTGATGCTGGCACGGGACGGCGACCAGCTGTCGGCGCTGCTGGCGCGGGGGCGGGTCGATCTGTTGCTGCTGGACATCCGGCTGCCCGGCAAGGACGGTCTGGCGGTGACCCGGGAACTGCGGGCGACCTCCAACATCGGCATCATCCTGATCACCGGACGGTCCGACCGCATGGACCGGCTGATCGGGCTGGAACTGGGCGCCGACGACTACATCACCAAGCCATTCGAACCGCGCGAGATCCTGGCGCGCACCCGCAGCCTGCTGCGCCGCATTGTCAAGCCGAGCAGGCCGCCCGGCGGGCGGGTGAAGCGGTTCGACGGGTGGGAGCTTCATCTGGACAAGCGCCGGCTGCGCGGTCCCGATGGGGAGGACGCGCGTCTGACCTCCGCCGAATTCGAGCTGCTCGCCGCCTTCGTCGAGAATCCGGGGCGGGTGCTGAGCCGCGACGACCTCCTCGACCTGACCTTGCGCGGCGATTCGGTGCCGTACGACCGCTCCATCGACCGGCTGGTCCGCCGCCTGCGCCGGGTGGTGGAGCACGACCCCGCCGACCCCACCCGCATCGTCACGGTCCATGGCATGGGGTACATGTTCCAGGCTGCGGTGGACTGATCAGCTTCCGAGTTCCGGCAGCGATTTCAGGAAACCGTCGACATCGTCCAGCACCGGGTTCAGCCAGCGCAGGGGCGCGGCCAGAGCGGCGACGATGCGGATGTGGCCGACGCCGTCATACTCCGTCGTGCGCACGCTGCCGCCGGCCACGCGCGCCTTGGCCGCCAGATTGCGGCTGTTGCGGGGCAGGACCGTTTCGTCTGCGGTGCCGGTTGCGAGGAACAGGGGCGGTAGCGGGGCGGCGACATGGGTGATCGGCTGGGTGTCCGGCCGCGTCTCCTCCGGGCCGAACAGATCCTTCAGCATGTCGCTCTGCAGGGGCAGGAAATCGTAAGGGCCGGCCAGTCCCACCGCGGCGCGCAGGTCGTGGGCGGGGTCGAGCCCCTGTTCGGCAAGCCAGCGCCGGTCCACCGCCAGCATCAGGGCGTTGTAGGCGCCGGCCGAGTGGCCCATCACCGCCACCGGTCCGGGCTGCGCGCCATGCTCAGCGCCGTGGCGCCGGACCCAGGCCACCGCGGCGGCGGAATCGCGCAGGAACTCCGGATAGCGCACCTGTGGATAGAGCCGGTAGTCGGGGATGGCCACGCTGTAGCCGCGGCTGGTCAGCGCCTGGGCGACGAAGCGATACATGCCCTTGTCGCCGGTCTCCCAATTGCCGCCATAGAAGAACACCACCGTCGGCGCCCCCGGCGCCGGCCGGTCGGGCCGGTAGAGATCCAACCGCAGGCGCGGATCGTCGGCGAAGGGCAGGTCGGTGGCGACCGTGTAGCCGGACCGCGGGGTGAGCGCATCGACGATCTGCGGGCCGGAACAGGCTCCCAGAAACGGAATGAGCAGGAGAGGGGCGAAAACCCAGGGGTTCAGTCTCGGCCGTTTCAGGACAGGTCTTGGCATGGCCCGACAGCAGATAGGCCGCAGCCAGCGACGGAAAAGGGGCTGGGAGAGGGAACGCGGGAAAGGGCAGATGGAGTCAGGACTGCGCGGGCGAGGTCCGGCGTTGCGGGCGGGCGGCGGCTGCGCCGTCCTCCTCCGGCTTGGTCGGCTTGCGGAAAGTGCTGAGTTCGGAAATGCGGTTGACGGTCAGGCCGTTGAGGCGGCAGCCGGCGACCTCCACGATTTCGAAACCGGCCTTGCGGGGATAGCGCGCGGCGACCCGTTCCCGGGCCTCGCGCTCGCCGTCGGCGATCAGCAGGAAGCGGCGCACTCCGGTCCAGCCGCGATATCCGCGCTGGTCGGACAGGCTGACGCCGGCGGGGTGGCAGCGCACCGCGACCTCCCAGAAGCGGCCGGGGCGCGGTTCGTTCCGGTCGAAGACGACGTAGCGCTGCATCGGGGCCGACTTCTTCTGGTCCAGTTCCAGAATGGCGGCCTGCATGTCGATCTCCGCCTTCTGAACGCGCTTCTCCATCTCCGCATAATGATGTGCCAGTTGGGCATAGTCGGAGGCAACGTCGGCGACCTCCTTGGTCACGTCCTCCACCTTTTCCTTCAGCTTGGACATGGCGATCCGCGTCACAACCAGCTGGCGGCGCCAGTAGCGGTTGGACAGGACGGTCAACACCATCAGGCCCAGCGCGAAATACAGCATCATGCCGGTCATGGCGCCGTCCCCCTCATGCATCCCTCGGTCATGCCGCGTCAGCCTCGACCTCGGGGTCTGGAGCGAGTGCCAGGGGGACCACGGGAGAGCAGATAACGCCATTGCGCTGGGAAAAGCTGGCCCGCACCGTTGCATGGGCCTGTTCGGTCGACGGAGCGGTGATATGGGCGACGTTTCGGTACTCCCAAATCTGGCGCGAAAAGACGATGTCCTTGCGGTCCAGCTCGTTGAAATTGGGACCGACAGCCAGTTGCGCCCAGTAGATGTCGCCGTCGCTGTCCTGGTCGCCCAACTCATGGACCAGTTCGATCTTGGAGAATTCCAGGGCCCGCAGCTCGGTCAACGCCTTCTGGCGCCGGCCGTTGAATTCCGTCAGGCGGGCCTGCAAGGTCGTCAGATCGACGCGCTTGCGCTCCGTCTTCTGCCGCCATTCCGCAAGTGCGGCGCGTTTCTTGTCGTACTGGCGCTGGTTCATCGCCTCGCGGGTCTTTTCCGCGCTGACGCGGCCGACATCGACGACGATGGAAAGTCCGAGCGCGGCGGCGCTGGCGATCAGAAGCAGCATCCCCAGGAATTCGGCCGAAATGACCATTCGCCCTCCGCCAGCCGCACCGAATGCCTGCGCCGGTCCATCGACGCATGGTGCCACGGCCGGCGAAGGGCGGCGATGCCCTCGCGACAACCCGTCGCACGGAACGGATCATACCATCGCGCTCCGTGCCGGGGTTGCCATTTTTAGCCGAAATAAGGGCAAACCCGCCTTTTTTGTTAGGGTTTATGACCGGACGCCGAACAGGGGAAGGAAAGCCGGCTTGCGGTCATAGTTCTGCCGGTCAGTCGGACTTTTCTTCTGGCTCGAAGCTCATGGCGACGCCATTCATGCAATAGCGCTTGCCTGTCGGCCGCGGCCCGTCGTCGAAGACATGGCCGAGATGGCCTTTGCAGGATGCACAATGAACTTCGGTGCGCGGATAGGCCAGCTTGTGGTCGGTGGAGGTTTCGACCGCGCCCGGCAGCGGTTCCCAGAAGCTGGGCCAGCCCGACCCGCTTTCGTATTTGGTGTCGCTGGCATACAGCGGCTGGCCGCAGCCGGCACAGCGGTAGACGCCGTGGCGCTTCTCGTCATTCAGCGGGCTGGTGCCCGGATATTCGGTGGCGTGCTCGCGCAGAACCTTGAACTGGTTGGGCGAGAGTTCCTGCTTCCACTCCTGTTCGCTTTTGGCCGATGCTGTCTTGTCCGATTCGGGCATGCCGCCGGTCTCCCATGCAGATGGTTGGTTTTCTGAACCCACTATATTGGGTCGCCGTTCCTCCCACCCAAGCCGGAGGAGGCATCGATCACGCGGTCGTGACCGGCGGGCCGGCCTATGTCGGACCGGAAATATCCCTGCAACCAAAGATTCTTGCCGATCCGGCGAAGGTTCGACGGCTGGCATCTTCCGGAATTGAACCGATTTCGGTAACATCAAGCACGCCAACAGTCCGGGACAGCGTGTCCGGGACGGAAATGCCGGGGCAACGACGCGCCGCATGATGGATGAACGCTACCTCCGGGCGGTTCGCGATGCGCTGGTACGCCACCAGCAGTGGCTGCTGCGCGATCCGGCAGGGAAGGGGCGGCGCGCCAACCTCAGCTTCTACGATCTGGCCGGGCTCGGCCTCAACCGCGTCAACCTGTCGGGCGCCAAGCTGACCGGGGCCAGCCTCACACGGGCGCGGTTGGTCGGTACCCTGCTGTCCAAGGCGGATCTGTATGGCGCCGACCTGTCGAAGGCCGACCTGACCGGGGCGCAGCTGCAGGGGGCGGATTTGCGCGGCGCCAGGGTGGATGGCGCCCGGCTGCAGAATGCCAACCTCCAGGGCGCCGACCTTCGTCGCGGCATGGTTCTGGACAGTGGGGAGTTCCGGGCCGCCGGCAATACGGACGGCACCACCACCTTTGTCGGCTGCACCCTGTCCGAGGCGGTGCTGACCGATTGCCGTATGGCGCAGTGCGATTTCAGCGGCAGCGACCTGTCCGGCGCCGATCTCACCGGCAGCGATCTCAGCGGTGCCATCCTGATCGGGGCCGACCTGACCGGGGCGACCATGCGCAAGACGACGCTGGACGGCGTGCTGATGTGCGGTGCCCGGCTGAACGACGAGCTGCGCGCGGCGCTGGAGCGGCACGGGATCGATGTCGACGGCACCGGCCTGACCACCACCGCGGCGCGGATGAGCGAGCTGATCGCCGAGCATCAGATCTGGGTCGACAAGCTCGGCAAAGGCGGCGACCGCATCCAGCTCCAGCGGGTCGATCTGCGCGGCTACAACTTCGCCAACCAGCTGCTGTGCGGGGCGGTGATGCGGTTCTGCGGGTTGCGCGGCGCCGACTTCTCAGGCGCCAAGCTGATGATGGCCGATCTGTCCTACAGCGACCTGCGCGATGCCGACTTCACCAGCGCCGACCTGTCCGGCTGCAATCTGGAAGGTGCCAATCTGGCCGGAGCGAAGCTGTGGCGGGCCAAATTCCGCAAGGTGGACCTCAGCGGCGACGGCAGCCGGTTCTGGCCGACCAGCTTCGCCAAGGCGCGGCTGAACGGCGCCGACCTGCGCGACGCCAGCCTTGCCGGCGTGGTGCTGCGTGGCACCGACCTGACCGCGATCAAGACCAGCTTTGCCACGCTGAAGGGCGCCGACCTGACCGGCGCCCGCGGCTGGCAGCCGTTCGAGGCGCCGGCATAGCCGTGGTTCAGCTTCCGTCGGCCACCGGGATGCGGCCGGAGACGATGCCGCGGCGGGCGGCTTCCACCGCCTCGACCATCTCGGTCGTCACCAGATCGCGGTTGTTTTCGTCGAGCGCGTAATCGACCGCGGATTCGGCAAGGCCGAGCGCCACCGTGCCGGCAGTCCATTTGCCCTGGCGGGCCGCCTCGAAGCTCGATTCCACGGCCAGATCGACCCGCTTGAGCATCGAGGTCAGGATGGAGCCTGGATAAAGGTAGTTCTGGTTGCTATCGACGCCGATGGCCAGCCGGCGCCCTTCGCTTGCCGCGGCGAAGATGCCGAAGTTGGAGACGCCGGCCCCGGCGAACACCACGTCGGCACCGCGCTGGAACTGGCTGCGCGCCACCTCCGCCCCGCTGGCGGGATCGTTGAAGGCGGCGGGCGTGGTGCCGACGAAATTGACCAGCACCTTGATGTCGCCGCGGGCATGGCGGGCACCCTGCTCGTAACCGGCGATGAATTTGCGGATCAGGGGGATGTCGAGCGCGCCGATGAACCCGATGGTCCCGCTTTTCGACGCCAGCGCCGCCAGCACGCCGACCAGGAACGATCCCTCCTGCTCCTTGAAGGTGACGCAGCGGATGTTCGGCCCCTCAGCCACCGCATCGATCAGCGTGAAACGGACCGCCGGGTGCGCCGGGGCCAACCGCGCCAGCGGTGTGGCGTAATAGAACCCGATGGCGACCAGATCGGTCACCCCGCGCCGCAGCAGCGAGGCTGCCGCCTGATCGAACTGCACGGGTGTGGAGGGCAGATATTCGGTGACGGCGATGCCGGTGGCGCTTCTGAATCGCTCCGCCCCGGTGAAGGCGCCCTCGTTGAAGCTTTTGTCGAATTTCTGCCCGGCGGCATAGACGAGCCCGGGCTGGATGGCTGCCCCGTGCGAGTCATGCGGAAGCAGCGCCAAGGCGGTGCCGGCGGCACCAAGGGACAGGACCGACCGGCGTGTGGGGTGCGGCATGGCGCGGCCTCTGGCTGGGTGGAAGCCTGTGATCCGGTTTTAATTTTAGGCATGGATGATTGGCGCAAACCAGAATTTTGTTGCGCCTCGACTGCGATGACCTGTCGGGGCACAGATTGTCGCGGCGACGTTACGTCGCGGCTTCCTCAAGGCTGCCATGCCGAGACAGAACTTTGCGTCGGGCAACGATGGGATCAGCTTAAAAGCTGCGGACTCCGTCCGGCCGATTCTCCCCCATTTATATCCGGATTCCCCGATGCTCGCGCGCCTTGCCGCCGTCCGTTCCCGTTCGCCTGCCGAAAGCCCGTTCTTCATCGCAGCACTGGGCGTGCTGATGTCGTTCGGGCCGATGGGTACCGACATGTATCTGCCCGGCATGCCGGCGATCGGCCGGGACCTGCATGCGGCGCAGGATCAGGTGCAGTGGACGCTGTCGGCCTTCTTCCTGGGATTTGGCGTCGGGCAGTTGCTGTGGGGGGCCTTGAGCGACCGGTTCGGACGGCGGATTCCGGTGGCGACCGGCATCCTGCTTTACGCCATCGGCTGCGTCGGCTGTTCGCTGACCGTCGATGTCGGCCATCTGGCGGCATGGCGCTTCGTGCAGGCGGTGGGGGCCTGTGCCGGGCCGGTGCTGGTCCGCGCCATGATCCGCGACGTCTTCGAGCGCGACCGGGCGGCCAGCGTGCTGTCGATGATGATGCTGGTGATGGGGGCCGCCCCGATCATCGCGCCGCTGATCGGCGGCCAGATCCTGGTGTGGGCGAACTGGCGCTGGATCTTCTGGGCCCAGGCCGCCTTCGGCATCGTCGCTTTGCTGGCGCTTGCCAGCCTGCCGGAAACCCATCCCGACTCGCGGCGCACCAGCCTGCGCCCGATGGTGCTGGGAGAAGCCTACCGCAAGCTGCTGACCGATCGCCGTTACCTGGGCTATGCGGTGGGATCGTCCTTCATCTATGCGGGGATGTTCGCTTTCATCTCCGGCTCGCCCTTCGTTTACATCGAGCTGTTCGGCGTGCGGCCGGAGAATTACGGCTTCCTGTTCGGGCTTAACATCGTCGGCATGATCATCGTCAACACGCTGAACAGCCGCGCCGTGATGCGCTTCGGTTCGGACGTGATGTTGCGGATCGGCGTCTGGCTGGCCGCCACCACCGGCATCCTGCTCGTCGCCTGCGTGCTGGGCGGCTGGGGCGGGCTGTGGGGCTTGGTCGGCTGCCTGTTCCTGTTCATGTCGGTGACCGGATTCTGCTTCGCCAACTCCATGGCCGGAGCGTTGCAGTCCTTTCCGCAGATGGCCGGCACCGCGTCGGCGCTTGCCGGCATGCTGCAATTCAGCACCGGCGCTTTGTCGGGCTGGGCGGTCGGGTTGATGGCAGACGGCACCGCAATGCCGATGGCAGGCGTGATCGGCGGCGCGGCCCTGGTCAGTCTGGCGCTGAACCTGTGGCTGATCCGTCCGGTCCGTCGGCGGCAGCCGGCCTGAAAGTAAAACAATTTTACTCTGTAAGATTCAGGATCCTCTTGTCGGGATCGGGCGTGAATTGAAATTCGCGGCCGGTCCCATTAGGCTGGCGCGGCAAAAGGAGACCGTGATGCCGCAGAACCCGCCGAGCCAGTTCATCGAATCCGACCGTCCGACCGCTCCCGACGTCAGCCGGCGCGAGCTTCTGCTGGGGGCGGCAGCCTTGGGCATCGCCACCGTTGCGGCGTCGCTGCCGCTGCCGGCCTTCGCGGCGACCGGCCTGCGGGTCGGCTATATCCCGATCATCCCGATGACGCAGCTCTATGTGCTGACAGGCGAGGGCTGGGCCGCGGATGCCGGGCTGACGCTGCAAACCACCAGCTTCCAGTCGGGGCCGGCGATGATCCAGGCGCTCGCGTCCGGGACGCTGGACGTCGCCTATGTCGGCATCGGGCCGGCCATGATCGCCCGCTCGAAGGGGGTGAAACTGAAGGTCGTCGCCGCCAACGTCATCGATCAGGTGGCGCTGATCGGCCGTGGTCCGCTGGTGAAGGCGATGGCCGGCGCCGTCAACCCGGCCGAGGGAATCAAGGCCTTCCGTGCCGCCAACGGCCGGCGGCCGAAGATCGGCTCGCTGCCCGCCGGGTCGGTGCCGGATACGGTGCTGCGCTATTGGATGGCGGAGATCGCCCGCATCCCCTCCGAGGATATCGAGATCGTCGGCATGGGGGAACAACCCTTGCAGCAGGCGCTGCTGACCGGTGCCATCGACGGCGCGTCGATCCTGGAGCCGATCCTGACACTGGTGCAGGCGCGTCTTCAGGATGCCGCCATCATCGCCAAGGCCGGCAGCATGTTCCCAAAGCAGCCCGGTGCGGTGCTGGTGGTGACGGAGAATGCCATCGCCAAAAACCGCGACGCGGTGGCCGAGCTGGTCAAGCTGCACATCCGCGCCACCGCCTTCGCCAAGTCCAACCCGGATCGCACGGCGGAACTCGTGACCGACATCATCGGAAAGGGGCTGGTCGAACGCGACGTGATGCGGGCGGCGCTGACCTCGGATGCAACGACCTTCGTCGACGACCCGCGGGTGATCCTGGACTCCACCAAGCAGATGCAGGCCTTTCAGCAGTCTCTGGCCCAGATCACCGAACCGGTGGATGTCGACGCGCTGTTCGACTTCACCTTCCATGACGCGGCCCATGACGCGGTGAAGGGGAAGTGACGGACATGGCGTCTCCCCTGCGGCTGGTCATCCACGCTCCCACCCCGGCCGCGCTGGAGCGGGCGCGGAACAATGCCCGCAACCTGCTGAAGGCGCGGCCGGATGCGGAGGTGCGCATCGTCGTCAATGCCGGTGCGGTCGTGGCGGCACTCGACAGTCCGGACGATGAGACCGACCGGCTCCTGCGGGTCTGCGGCAATACGCTGGCGAAGACCGGCCGGACCGCCGAGGGACTGACGGTGGTCGCCGCCGGCGTCCTCGACATCGCCGAGGCGCAGGCGGACGGCTGGGGCTATATGCGGGCGTAAGCCGGTTTCAGCCGACGCCCCAGCCGCCGGTGTCCGGGAAGGGAACCGGCGGAGGTGGGACGGCTGCCGCAGGGTCGGCAACGATGCCGCGCGGCAGCGCGGGGGCGCCGGCCGGGGTGGGAAGCAGGCGGGTCGGCTTGACCCACCAGCCGGGCGCCGCCACCGCGATGGACTTGGCCGCCGCCTCAGCCGCCGCCGCCGTGGCGTAGAGGCCGAAGCAGGTGGCGCCGCTGCCGGACAGGCGGGACAGCAGGCAGCCGACGCTGCGCTCCAGCGCCGCCAGCACGTCGGCAATCACCGGCGCCACCGTCAGGGCCGGGGCGGTCAGGTCGTTGCTGCGCTCCCGCAGCAAGGCCGCGAGGTCGGCCGCATCGGCCGGTTTGCGGGCGAAGCGGGCAGGGGCGGAAAAGGTGCTGCCGCTTTCGGCGCGGGCGGCGGCCATCGCCTTGAACACCGCCGGGGTCGGCACCGGGACGTTCGGGTTGACCAGGACCACATGGGTCTCCGGCAGGTCCGGCGCCTCGTCCAGCTCATCGCCGATGCCGCCGAAATAGCAGCTTCGCCCGGCGACGCAGACCGGCACGTCGGCGCCCAGCCCGGCGGCCACCGCGAACAGCGCCGGGCCGTCCGGCGGAAGTCCCCAGAGCCGGGCGAGCGCCCGCAGGCAGGCGGCGGCGTCCGCCGATCCGCCGCCGATCCCCGATGCGACCGGCAGTGCCTTGGTCAGGGCGATCATCACGTCGGCCTCGCGCCCAAGCCGGGCGGCCAGGGCATGGGCGGCGCGCATCACCAGATTCGTTGCCGGACTCTCCCCCATCAGGGCCGGGCCGAAAGGACCGGCGATGGCCAGACGCGGGCCGGCCGCCGGCAGGTCGGCACCGCGCAGGGCCACCCGTGCCGCACCCGTCGTCAGGGCGATGCTGTCGCCGAACTCGGCGAAGGCGACGAGGCTGTCCAGCTCGTGATAGCCATCGGCGCGCCGGCCTGTGACATGCAGGTAGAGGTTCAGCTTGGCCGGGGCGGCCTCGACGATGGAAAGACCGGTCATAAGCTCCAATCCGCTGACGGGCGCGCGACGACGCTCCTGTGTCGCACCCTTTCGCCCGCAGCGGCAAGGGGAGGTTAGATCTGGGCCAGCATGTCCTTCAGCAGGGTTTCGCCCATCGGCCAGGGACCATGGCCGCTGGCACCGTTGATGTGGCCGACTTCGCCCGCGTCGATGAAGTCGGCACCCCACAGTGCAGCGAAGCCGCAGGCGCGGGCGGCGGTGCAGTAGGGATCGCTGCGGCTGCCGACCACCACCGCCGGGAAGGGCAGGGGATCGGTCGGCACCGGAGCGAAGCGGCAGGCCTCGGCCGGCACCGTCTGGGGTGATTCGACGTCGGGCGGGGCGACCAGCAGAGCGGCGGCGACCGTTTCCGTCCTGTCGCTGGCCGCGGCCCAGCGGGCGACGAGGATGCAGGCAAGACTGTGCGCGACCAGCACCACCGGACCGGGGGCGGTGCGAACCGCGGCGTCGAGCCGCTCCACCCAGCGGTCCGGCTCCGGCGCGTCCCAGTCGCCCAGATCGACGCGGGTCAGGGCCGGCAGACGGCCTTCCAGCCAGCTTTGCCAGTGATCGGGGCCGGAGTTGCCCAGACCGGGAAGCACCAGAACGGTCGGCTGCGTCATTCTTTCAACTCTTCGTTCGTAAGTGTTGTGTGTACTGTCTGAAGATTGCGTGCGGGCGGAGAGATTCTCTCCACGCGGCAGTTGGGCGGCCGGCATATCCCGTCACGGCGGATGGTGCCGTAAGAATCCAATTGAAAACCATAATCGGGAAGAAGGGGAGAAGCGTCTTGGACATCAGCGCCACCATCGCACAGGACCTCTGCGATTCCATCGGCCGGGAACTGGACTCCGTCGTTTCCATTGCTGGCAGGAGCGGTGCCGTCATCGCCTCCACCGCGCGGGATCGGATCGGCACCAGCCATCCAGTCGCCGGTGACATCGTGGCCCGCCGGCTGGACGAGCGAGCGGTCACCCGGGACGAGGCCGCCAAGTCGGGAGGCACGATGCGCGAAGGCTATGCCATTGCCATCGAGCTGGAAGGGGAACGGGTCGGGGCGCTCGCCATCGCGGCGCCGGCCGATCAGGCCCGCCGGTTCGCCCGCCTCGCGCGCCATTGGGTACTGGCGACCCTGCAGGCCGAAATGGCTGAATCGCGCCGCGTCTCCCTGATGCGTGAGTTGACGGAGCGGGTCGAGCGCGAAGTCGGCGGGTTCGCCACCGAACTGGCCGATGCCGGCCGCAAGCTGGAAGCGGCGGTTGCGGCCGTCCGTTCCGCCGGGACGGATGGGTTGCGGCAGGCCGCCGACGCAGCGGGGGCGGCGCGTGCCGTGGATGGCTCGGTCAGCGCCATCGCCGGCATGCTCGACCGGCTGGCCTCCACCTCCGACCAGATTTCCGGCGATACCAGCAAGGCGCGCGAGATCAGCCTTGCCGCGGCGTCGGATAGCGATCGCGCCACCACGGTGATGAACTCGCTGCGCTCCGCCGCCGAACAGATCGCCAGCGTGGTGAAGCTGATCAACGCCATCGCCAGCCAGACCAACCTGCTGGCGCTGAACGCCACCATCGAGGCGGCGCGGGCGGGAGAGGCGGGGCGGGGCTTCGCCGTCGTCGCCAACGAGGTGAAGGCACTGTCGCGCCAGACCGCCGACGCCACCAAGCAGATCGCCGATCAGGTCGCCAATCTGCAGAAGGAAACCGCCGCGGTGGACGAGGCGCTGGGCCGCATCCATTCCACCATCGGCTCGATCCAGGCGATCAACGGCACCGTCGCCGCCGCCATCGACGAGCAGGCGGCCCTGACCTCGGACGTCGCGCGGTCGCTTGACCGCTCGCGTCAGGATGCCATGGCAGCGGAGCAGCGGATCGGCGATGCCGAACAGACGCTGGGAGGCGTGACCCGCAACCTGGAGGAGTTGACGGCGCTGAGCCGCGGCATCGCGGAGCGGGCCGGCAGTCTAAGCAGCGGCCTCGCCGGCCGCGTCACCGACGTGCTGCGTCAGGTGCGCAATTAGATCGGATCGCGTAAAATCGGACTCGATTTGAAGCGAGAATCCGATCGTCAAACGGAAAGCTATAGCGTTGTGCGTTTCACATTGAACGCACAACGCTATAATCAAGTCCGGGGATAAGGCTGCTGGCAGTCGACGGAGTCGCCGCCGGCGATGGTGGTGCGGGGGCTGCCGCTTCTGGCGGCGGGAGCCGCACCGCCCGGCAGCGGCACGATCAGCCGTCGCTTCACGGGTTGCTGCGCCGCCCGGCGCGACACGCCGGCGAAGATCTGTTTCGACGCCTCGATCATCGTCACCCCGGCAAAGGCCTTGAACCAGCGCCCGCCGACCTCTTCCCAGGCGGGTGCCGTTTTTTGCAGAAAGTGAGAGCGCAGGGGCGGCATGAACAGGGCGTGGCGGGTGCGTTCCGGCACGAACATGGTGTCGCGCAGAACCTGCTTCAGCTGCGAGGCGGAATAGGGAAAGCCGTGGCCGAAGGGCGTCCAGTCGGCACGTGCCCACAGGCCGCGGCGGTTCGGCACCACCGCCAGCACCCGGCCGCCGCCGGCCAGCACGCGCCAGATCTCGCGCATCATCGGGCGCAGCTGCTCGGTGCCCTCGAGCCCATGGACCAGAAGCACACGGTCGATGGTGTTGTCGCCGAAGGGCAGGTCGGCCTCGTCGCCCAGCGCGACCATGCCCGGCCCTTCCGCCGGCCAGAAGCTGACGCCCTGGCTGGCCGGCATCACCGCCACCACCCGGTCGGCCTCGCCCATGAAGGGGCGCAGGTAGGGTGTGGTGTAGCCGACGCCGAGAACGATCTGGTCGCGCACGTCCGGCCAGATGGTGCGGATGCGGCGGCGGATCATCCGCTGGGCGGTGCGCCCCAATCCGGACTCGTAGAACTCCCTCAGATCGACGATATCTGTGTACATGGTATCCCAAGCGTAACACGGGTTTCGTATCGCAACAGCAGGGAGTCCGCTGCCGTGGAGGTCATTCTCGTTCCGGCTTTCGCCGACAACTATATCTATGTGCTGCGCGACGCGGCATCCGGCAAGGTCGGTGTGGTCGATCCCGGCGACGCAGCCCCGGTGCAGGCCGAGCTGGACCGGCGCGGCTGGTCACTGACCCATATCTTCCTGACCCATCATCACGACGACCATATCGGCGGCGCTGCGGCGCTGAAGGAGCGTTACCGTGCCAGCGTGGTCGGCGCCCGTGCCGACGCCCATCGGATTCCCGGCATGGACGTGGCGCTCAGCGACGGCGACCGGACGGTGTTCGGCGAGCAGACCGCCCGCGTCTTCGCCGTGCCCGGCCACACCAGCGGCCATATCGCCTTCTGGTTCGAGGCGGCGGAAACCCTGTTCAGCGGTGACACCCTGTTCTCGCTGGGCTGCGGCCGGCTGTTCGAAGGCACGCCGGCGCAGATGTGGGACTCGCTGCAAAATCTGCGGGCGCTGACCGACCAGACCCGCGTCTATTGCGGTCACGAATACACCCAGTCGAACGGACGCTTTGCCCTGACCGTCGATCCCGCCAACACCGCCCTGCATCAGCGAATGGAAGAGGTTGCGGAACTGCGCGAGCGGAACAGGCCGACGCTCCCCACCACCATCGGCATGGAGCGGCGCACCAACCCCTTCCTGCGCGCCGACGATCCCGGCGTCCAGGCCGCCATCGGCATGGCCGGCGCCCCGGCGGTGGAGGTGTTCGCCGAACTGCGCCGGCGCAAGGACCATTTCCGGGGATGAGGGTTCCGGACAACCAATCGAATGCGGAAGGAATGCCAATGTTGAAGCTGCGCTGGAGCCCCACCTCGCCCTATGTGCGCAAGGTGATGATGGTCCTCATCGAACGTGGGTTGGAAGACCGGGTGGAGCGTGTGTCGACCGACCCCTGGTCGGCCGACACCGACCTGCCGCAGGACAATCCGCTGGGCAAGGTGCCCGCCCTGACTCTGGAGGACGGCACCACGCTGTTCGACAGCCCGGTGATCGCCGAATATCTCGATTCGCTGGGCAACCTGCCGCCGCTGTTCCCGCCGGCCGGCCCGGCGCGCTGGACGGCGCTGCGCCAGCAGGCCATCGCCGACGGCATCTGCGACGCCGCAATCCTGCGCCGGCTGGAATCCATGCGTCCGGACGGCGAGAGGTCGGCCAACTGGATGGAGCGCCAGCGCAAGGCGGTGGCCCGTTCGCTCGACCTGCTGGAGGCGGCGGCCGCGTCGCTGGAGGGTGAGGCAACCATCGGCACCCTGTCGGTCTTGGTGGCGCTCGGCTACCTCGATTTCCGGTTCGGGCACGAGGATTGGCGCGAGGGGCGTCCGGCGTTGACCGGCTGGTTCACCAAGGCCTCTGACCGTGACAGCCTGCGGCGGACGGCGCCGCCGGTGTAACGTCGGCGTTCCTTCCAGATTTTACGCGGTATGCGTGCAGTAATGCGGCGCCCGGCCCAGTCGGGCGCCGCTATTCGTTTCGCGCGCTGTTTACGTTCGATTCACCATGACCGCCCGCGCGACCGATGATTTCCGGCCTCCGGCAATCTTTCGATTGTGCGTAGCGAAAACTTCATCCAACCGTCACCGATTCATCCAACCAGAAGGGCTACCCATGGCACCGGCCGGCTTGCGGAGAACCGCAGGCGCGGTACGGACAACCTCCAAGCCACGGGTGGCCCATATGGCAAAGCCTATCGACCAGCGCCGGCGGTCCGGCATCAAGTCGAAGATGCTGATCGCCTTCGGAACCGTGGCGGCACTGCCCTGCATCGCGGCGGTGGTCGGCTGGATGTCCTACGGCGCCGTCCGTGGCCATGTCGGCGACATCACAGGCACACAGGTGCCGGTGCTCAGCGCAGCCCACGGACTTGCCACCACCACCGCGCGGGTGCTGGCGCTGGGGCCGCTGATCGACGCCGCATCGTCGGAAGAGGATCTTGACCGGCTGCGCAACGCGGCGGGCGAGCAGCGCCGGGCGCTGGACGGTCAGCTCGCCCAGCTGGCCGTCGGACATGGGGATGCGGCCCGCGTCGCCGAACTGACCGGCACCGCGCGTTCTCTGCTCGGCACCATCGATGCGCTGGGGACGGCGACCGGACGGCGGCTGAGCCTGCAGGAGCAGCGCAGCGGCCGGCTGGCGGAGTTGAGCGACGCGCACGCCCGTCTGCTCGCCGCGCTGAAGCCGGACATGCAGGCCTCGCGCGAACAGCTTGCCCAGGCGATTTCCGCGATGGTGGAGGCGACCTCCGAATCCTCCGCGGTGATCGGGGCCGAACTGGGCCAGACGGTCATCCCGCTGTTCCAACTGCGCGGTGCCGAGGCGGCCCTCGCCAAATCGCTGTTGATCGGTGCCTTCGAGACCAACCGGTCCAAGGTGATGTCGCTGTCCACCGACTTCGACTCCGCGCTGTCCGACCTTCAGGGCGCGTTGCGCCCGCTGGCGAAAAGCGAGGCCGCAGCCCCGGTGGTTGCGACGATCAACGAGCTGGCCGCCTTCGGTGACGGCGATGCCAGCGTCTATACCCGCCGCGTCCGCCAGCTGACCCCCGGCATTCCGGAGGCGGAAGGGCAAAAGCTGACCGAGTCGCTGAACGCCAGCGTCGATGACATCATCCGGCTGGACCGCGACGCCAACGCCCGCATGCTGCCGCTGATGCTGAATTCGCGAGGCCGCATAGCCGAGGCCGGCAATGCGATCGCCGAGCGGATGCAGGATCTGTCCACCAACACGGTCCCGGCCGCCCAGCAGCGCTACACCGTGCTGAGCGGGCTGATGGCCGACGCCAACCTGCTGGCCGGCAAGCTGGCGGAAGCCGGCAACGCCGAGACGCCGGTCCGTCTGGCCGCCGCCCGCCGGACGCTGGACCCGTTGGCGGCAACGATCCGCGGCACCCTGACCGCTTCCGGGGAGGATCTGGGGGCCGAGGTCCGCCGGCTGGCGGAGCGGCTGCTGGAACTTGGCTTTGGCAATGACGGCATCCTGGCGCTGCGCGCCGGCGAACTGACGGCCTATGCCGAGAATGCCACGCTGATCGACAGCAACCGCAGCACCGGTGCCACACTCACCGCCATGGTCGACGGGCTGGTCCAGGCGGCGGAAAAGGCGACCGCCGACGGGGCCGCCGCCGCCCACCAGGCGCTGGAGCGCACCAATCAGGTTCAAATCCTGCTGGCGACCGCCGGCGTGCTGCTGGCCGGGCTGATCGTCTCGCTCTATGTCGGCCGCCGCGTCGTCGGCCGGATGGAGGCACTTGCCGATGCCATGCGCCGGGTCGCCGGCGGCGATCTGACGGTGGAGCAGAAGGCCGACGGCAACGACGAGATCACCGACATGGCCCGCGCCCTGTTCGTCTTCATCGCCAACGCCCGCGCCATGGAAGAGGCGCACGAAAAGGTGGAGATCGAGCGCCGCAACGCCGCGTCGGCCCGCCGCACCAGCATGCTGGAGATCGCCGACCAGTTCGAACGCAACGTGCTGAGCAGCGTGGAAACGCTGGCCGAGGCCGCGCGCCAGATGGCCGCCCGCGCCCGCTCGCTGACCGACATCGCCGCCAACGCCAACGACCGGGCGGAGGCCGCGATGCAGCTGTCCGGCGAGATGGCGGCGGGCATCCAGCAGGTGGCGACCGCCGCCTCGGAAATCTCGCAATCCATCGCCGAGATCAGCAAGCGTACCGGCGAATCGGCCCGCATCATCGGCGACACCGCCGCAGGTGCCGAGCAGGTGAAGGCCACCGTCGCCGACCTGTCGAGCACGGCGGGAGAGATCGGCACCGTCGTCGGGCTGATCGACGAGATCGCCGGCCAGACCAACCTGCTGGCGTTGAACGCCACCATCGAGGCGGCGAGGGCAGGGGAGATGGGCCGCGGCTTCGCCGTGGTCGCCGGAGAGGTGAAGGCCCTTGCCGGCCAGACCGCCCAGGCCACCGCCGAGATCGCCCGCCAGATCGCCGCGACCCAGGCGGCCAGCCGCGAGACGGCGGAGGTGGTGGCGGCCATGGCCGGCAGCGTCCAGCGCATCGAATCCAACGCCTCGGCCATCGCCGCGGCGGTGGAGGAGCAGGCGACCATCACCTCGAGCATCGTCGACAGCTCGCACCGCGTGGCGGTCGGCACCCAGGCGGCGTCGGACCATGTCGCCGGCCTTTCGGAGGCCGCGGCCAAGGTGCGCGCCCAAGCCGGCGACGTGCTGCAGGTGGCGGAAGGCCTGTCGCACGAGGCGACCAACCTGGGGTCCGCCGTCCATCTGTTCCTCCAGGAAATCCGGGCCGCGCGATGAGCCTCGCCAGGACTCCATGTTCCCGGTCACGAACGGGTCGGTTTCATAAAACTGACACGTAAACAAAACAAACCCGTCACCGGTGGCGGCTATGGTCACCGCGACGAAGAAGGCGGGTTTCACATCCGGCCAAGGCCGGGCTTTTCCGAAAACCCAACGACACCGTCCAAACCTATCGGGAGTTTAGCCGTGAAAACCATGACCTCGGCGTTCGTTCGCTGCGCCGCCTTCGGTGCCCTGGCCGTTCTGTCCGTGTCGGTCGCCCCGCTGTCGGTCGCCTCGGCCGCCGACATCTCCGGCGCCGGCGCCACCTTCCCGTATCCGATCTATGCCAAGTGGGCCGACGCCTACAAGAAGGAGACGGGCACGGGCCTGAACTACCAGTCGATCGGTTCGGGCGGCGGCATCAAGCAGATCAAGGCCAAGACGGTCACCTTCGGTGCGTCGGACATGCCTCTGAAGCCGGAAGAGCTGGAGCAGGCCGGCCTGATCCAGTTCCCGATGATCATGGGCGGCGTGGTTCCGGTCGTGAACCTGAAGGGCATCAAGGCCGGCGAGGTCAAGCTGTCGGGCACCGTTCTCGCCAACATCTACATGGGCGAGATCACCAAGTGGAACGACGCGCAGATCAAGGCGCTGAACCCCAACGTCAACCTGCCGAACACCGCCATCGCCCCGGTCTACCGTTCTGACGGGTCGGGCACCAACTTCCTGTTCACCGACTACCTGTCGAAGACCAGCCCGAAGTTCAAGACCCAGATCGGCGCCAACACCTCCGTCCAGTGGCCGGCCGGCATCGGCGCCAAGGGCAACGAGGGCGTGGCCAACATGGTCAAGCAGACGGACGGCTCGATCGGCTACGTCGAATACGCCTACGCCAAGCAGAACAACATCACCCACCTCGACCTGCAGAACAAGGACGGCAAGACCGTCTCCCCGAAGATCGAGGCCTTCCAGGCTGCCGCCGCCAACGCCGACTGGGCGAACAGCAAGGGCTACTACGTCCTGCTGACCGACGAGCCGGGTGCTGAGAGCTGGCCGATCACCGGTGCCAGCTTCATCCTGATGTACAAGACCCCGCAGGACGCGGCGTCTTCGGCCGAAGCCCTGAAGTTCTTCGACTGGGCCTACAAGAACGGCGGCAAGATGGCCACTGATCTGGACTATGTGCCGATGCCGGACTCGGTCGTGTCGATGGTCCAGAAGACCTGGTCGCAGACCATCCAGGCCGATGGCAAGCCGGTCTGGACCGCGTCGGCCAAGTAACGACGGCCAACCGACCCCGGGCGGGCCGCTGGTTGGCGCGCCCGGGGGCATGATCGCCGGAGGGGATGGAAATTTTGCCGCCCCCTCCGCACGCCTCACGGAGCGGCCATGACCGAGATCGCGCTGACCTTGACCGACGCACACGCTTCCACCGCCCGACGGGCCCGCCGCCAGCGCCTGCAGGATGCGGCTTTCCGCAACGCCACCCTCGCATTCGCGCTGCTCGTCCTGCTGATCCTGGGCGGCGTCACGGTTTCCCTGATCGACGGCGCGCTGCCGGCACTCCGCGCGTTCGGCTTCGGTTTCGTCGCAACCGAAGTCTGGAACCCGGTGTCGGAGGAATTCGGCGCGCTCGCCCCCATTTACGGCACGCTGATAACGTCGGTCATCGCCATGGCTGTCGGCATCCCCGTCAGCTTTGGCATCGCCCTGTTCATCACCGAGATGTGCCCCGCCTGGCTGAAGCGCCCGCTCGGCGTCGCCATCGAGCTGCTCGCCGGCATCCCCAGCATCATCTACGGCATCTGGGGCCTGTTCGTCTTCGCCCCCTTCATGCAGTCGACCATCCAGCCCTTCCTGATCAATACGCTGGGCCAGATCCCCGGCATCGGCAACCTGTTCATGGGGCCGCCCTACGGCATCGGCATCCTGACCGCCGGCCTGATCCTGGGCATCATGGTGCTGCCCTTCATCACCTCCATCACCCGCGACGTCTTCGAGACGGTGCCGCCGATGGTGCGTGAATCGGCCTACGGGCTGGGGGCCACCACCTGGGAGGTGGTGTGGAACGTGGTTCTGCCCTACACCCGCACCGGCGTCGTCGGCGGCGTGATGCTGGGGCTGGGCCGCGCGCTGGGCGAGACGATGGCGGTGACCTTCGTCATCGGCAACGCGCACCGCATCAGCTCCTCGATCATGGCGCCTGGCACGACGATCTCGGCCTCCATTGCCAACGAGTTCACCGAGGCGGTGGGCGACGTCTACACCTCCTCGCTGGTGGCGCTCGGCCTGATCCTGTTCCTGATCACCTTCACCGTGCTGTCGATCGCGAAGCTGATGCTGCTCCGCCTCCAGCGCAAGGCCGGAGTCTGAGGCCCATGACGATGTCCAATTCCGCGACGCTGGCGACGCCCATCGGCGGGCTCTATCACCGCCGGCGCATCGCCAACAAGGTGGCGCTGTCCCTGGCGCTGGGGGCTGCCGGTTTCGGCCTGTTCTGGCTGGTCGCCATCCTGTGGACGCTGCTCTACAACGGGCTGTCGGCGATCAACCTCAGCCTGTTCACCGAGAACACTCCGCCGCCGGGCGGCGAGGGCGGCCTGCTGAACGCCATCTTCGGCAGCGTCATCATGACGTCGGTCGCCACGCTGGTCGGCACGCCCGTCGGCGTGCTTGCCGGCACCTATCTGGCGGAGTTCGGCCGCAACACCAAGCTGGCCGAGGTGGTGCGCTTCATCAACGACGTGCTGCTGAGCGCGCCGTCGATCATGGTGGGCCTGTTCGTCTACGAGGTGCTGGTGATCCGCATGGGCCATTTCTCGGCCTGGGCCGGCGCCATGGCGCTGGCGGTGCTGGTCATCCCGGTCGTCGTCCGCACGACCGAGGACATGCTGAAGCTGGTGCCCAACAGCCTGCGCGAGGCTGCCGCCGCCCTGGGGGCTCCGCAATGGAAGGTCATCACCATGGTGGCCTACCGGGCCGCCCGCAACGGCATGATCACCGGCGTGCTGCTGGCCGTCGCCCGCATCAGCGGCGAAACCGCGCCGCTGCTGTTCACCGCCCTGAACAACCAGTTCTGGAGCGCGGACATGAACGCGCCGATGGCCAACCTGCCGGTGGTCATCTTCCAGTACGCGATGTCGCCCTATGAGGACTGGCGCCAGCTGGCCTGGGGCGGTGCGCTCCTGATCACGGTCGCCATCCTGCTCCTCAACATCGGCGCCCGGCTGCTGGCCGGTCTCGGCACGACGAGAAAGTAACCATGACGATGACCCACATGGACGCCAACAGCCACGCCCACGGCAGCCACCCGATGCCCCCCGGCATGATGGCCGGAGCCGCCGCCGACCGTGCCATCGCCGGTGCCGGCCTGCCCGAGAAGATCACCGTCCGCAACCTGGACTTCTTCTATGACGGCTATCGCGCGCTGAAGAGCATCTCGCTCCCGCTCTACGACCGTCAGGTCACCGCCTTCATCGGCCCGTCGGGCTGCGGCAAGTCGACCCTGCTGCGCATCCTGAACCGGATGTACGACCTCTATCCCAAGCAGGTCGCCACCGGCGAGGTTCTGCTGGACGGCGTCAACATCCTGTCGCCCAAGCAGGACCTGAACCTGCTGCGTGCCCGCGTCGGCATGGTTTTCCAGAAGCCGACACCGTTTCCGATGTCGATCTACGACAACATCGCGTTCGGCGTGAAGCTGTACGAGAAGCTGTCCCGTGCCGACATGGACGAGCGTGTGGAGTTCTCGCTGCGCCGCGCCGCCTTGTGGGACGAGGTGAAGGACAAGCTGCGCCAGAACGGTATGAGCCTGTCCGGCGGCCAGCAGCAGCGCCTGTGCATCGCCCGCGCCATCGCGGTGAAGCCGTCGGTCCTGCTGCTCGACGAGCCGACCTCGGCGCTCGACCCGATCTCCACCGCCAAGTGCGAGGAGCTGATCGACGAGCTGCGCTCCGACTACTGCATCGCCATCGTGACCCACAACATGCAGCAGGCGGCCCGCATCTCCAACTTCACCGCCTTCATGTATCTGGGCGAACTGATCGAGTTCGGGAACACGGAAGAGATCTTCACCAACCCGACCAAGGAAAAAACCTCCGAATACATCACTGGCCGTTTCGGCTGACGCTGTCTGCGCCATGTTCGGCAAACGCGAAAAGCTCCCGTCACCAGCTGGTGACGGGAGCTTTTTGTTTTTCCTCAATCAGGATTCGGCAGGCTATGAAGCCCTGGAGGTTTAACCGGCCATTCCAAAAATTTCCATAATCTGGCTTATGTGTTTTTCGCCTGTAAGCGCAATGTCAGTATGTCAGCGCTTTGATAGCGCGCCGTGACAAAGCATCCGAAGTCGGAAATATTCCGCTTCCAAATCACCCTCGCTTCCTCTATGATCCGCTCCAACTTCGTGATGCCGTCCGGCCCGCCCAGTCCGGCCGGGGCACGCCCGCGCCCTTTTGGGCGCTTGCACCTTTTGAGTCCAAAGGTTTTCCATGTCGTCCGTTCGTCCGCGCAAGGCCGCGATAGCCTTCATTCTCGTCACCGCCGCACTCGACATCGTGGCGATGGGCATCGTCATTCCGGTGCTGCCGGCGCTGATCGAGGAGTTCGCCGGAGCCGATGCGCAGGCCGGCACCATCAACGGTGCGCTGGTGGCGCTGTGGGCGCTGATGCAGTTCTTCTCCTCGCCGGTGATCGGGTCGCTGTCGGACCGTTTCGGACGGCGCCCCGTGATCCTGTTGTCGGCGCTGGGGCTGGCGGCGGACTATGTGCTGATGGCGGTGGCGCCGAATCTATGGTGGCTGGTCGTCGGCCGTGCCGTTGCCGGCATCACCTCCTCCAGCTTCACCACGGTCTTCGCCTACATGGCCGACGTGACGCCGCCGGAGCAACGGGCGCGCGCCTATGGCCTGATCGGCGCCGCCTTCAGTGCCGGTTTCATCGCCGGCCCGCTGCTGGGCGGCGTGCTGGGCGAGATCTCGCCGCGGGCGCCTTTCTGGGGTGCCGGCCTGCTCAGCGGGCTCGCCTTCCTCTATGGTCTGGTGGTGCTGCCGGAATCGCTTCCGCCGGAAAACCGCATGGCCTTCTCCTGGCGCCGGGCCAACCCGTTCGGAGCGTTCCAGCTGTTGCGCTCGCACCCGGAACTGTCGGGCCTGGCGATGGTCAATTTCATGCTGCACGTCTCCCATCAGGTCTTTCCCGCCGTCTTCGTGCTTTATGCCGCACACCGCTATGGCTGGAGTGCCTGGGATGTCGGGCTTCTGCTGTCGATGGTCGGCGCGCTCGACATGCTCGTGCAGGGGCTGGTGGTGCCGCGCGCGGTGAAATGGCTGGGCGACCGCGGCACGATGATCGTCGGCCTGTTCGGCGGGGCGGTCGGGCTGGCCTGCATGGGGCTGGCGCCGGATGGCGGCTGGTTCGCCTTCGCCATCGTGCCGAACGCGCTGTGGGGGTTGGCGATGCCGACCATCCAGTCGCTGATGACGCAACGGGTCAGCCCGTCCGAACAGGGCCAGCTGCAGGGCGCCAACATGAGCGTGGCGAGCGTCGCCGGCATCCTGTCGCCGGTCTTCTTCGGTACGGTCTATTCCGCCTCGGTGGGCAGCGATCCGCTGTTCCCGCATCCGGGGGCCGCCTTCCTGATCGCGGCCCTGGTGATGTTGGCCGGAGCACTGATCGGCTGGGTGGTGGCGCGGCGCAACGGCCGGGCGGGAGAAGCAGGTGGCGTTGCGGCCTGACGCGACCGCCGCCACCGCCCTGCCCTATCCCATGCCTTGCCCCCTGGCCGGCCCTTGCACCGGCTGTGGGGCGTCCCACATAGCTGTCGCGCCACACCGCACAATGTCCCATTGCTCCGCTGCGTTATCAGCGGTGGGAATTTGCCGGCCGACAAGGTAAGACTGTCGGCTTATCCATCCGCATTGTTGATCGAGACCCGGAGAACGCGATGCTCGCGGCCCCCAACCTGTTCGCCCACCGCCCCGACCGGAGCGTGCGCCCCAAGGCCGCACCCTTCCTGCCGATGTCGCGCGCGGAAATGGACCGGCTGGGCTGGGACCAGTGCGACGTCATCGTCGTCACCGGCGACGCCTATATCGACCATCCCAGCTTCGGCATGGCGATCATCGGCCGGCTGCTGGAATCGCAGGGACTGCGCGTCGGCATCATCGCCCAGCCGGATTGGAGCAGTGCGGAGCCGTTCAAGATTCTCGGCAAGCCGCGGTTGTTCTGGGGCGTGACCGGCGGCAACATGGATTCGATGGTCAACCACTATACGGCCGACCGTCGCCTGCGCCACAACGACAGCTACACGCCGAACGACGAGGGCGGCAAGCGGCCGGACCGCGCCGTCATCGTCTATTCCCAGCGCTGCCGTGAAGCCTTCAAGGACGTGCCCATCGTCCTCGGCGGCATCGAGGCGTCCTTGCGCCGCATCGCCCAATACGACCATTGGAGCGAGAAGATCCGCCGTTCCGTCCTGGTCGATTCCAAGGCGGACATGCTGGTTTACGGCAATGCCGAGCGCGCCATCATCGAGATCGCCCAGCGCGCGCTGAAGGGGGAATCGCCCAAGGCGATGACCGACATCCGCGGCACCGCCATCATGCGTTCGTCCCTGCCGGAGGGCTGGACGGTGGTCGACAGCAGCTCCATCGACGATCCGTCCGCCCTGGTCTCGCCGCGCGCCGCCGGCGCCGACCGCATGGCGGTACGGCTGCCCAGCTTCGAGCAGGTGACGGCCGACAAGGTGCTCTACGCCCATGCCAGCCGCGTGCTGCACCAGGAGAGCAACCCCGGCAATGCCCGCGCGCTGGTCCAGCGCCATGGCGACCGCGACGTCTGGCTGAACCCGCCGCCGATTCCGCTCGAAACCAACGAGATGGACGGCGTCTACGACCTGCCCTATGCCCGCGCACCGCATCCGTCCTACGGAGACGCGCGCATCCCGGCCTGGGAGATGATCCGGTTCTCGGTCAACATCATGCGTGGCTGCTTCGGCGGCTGTTCCTTCTGCTCGATCACCGAGCATGAGGGGCGCATCATCCAGAGCCGGTCGGAAGGGTCGATCCTGCGCGAGATCGAGCATATCCGCGACAAGACCAAGGGCTTCACCGGCGTCATCTCCGACATGGGCGGGCCGACCGCCAACATGTATCGCCTCGCCTGCAAGGACAAGGAGACGGAGTCGGTCTGCCGGCGTCCGTCCTGCGTCTTCCCGGACATCTGCAAGAACCTGAACACCGACCATTCCTCGCTGGTCCAGCTCTACCGCAAGGCCCGCGCGGTGCCGGGGGTGAAGAAGATCCACATCGCGTCGGGCCTCCGCTACGACCTCGCCGTCCGCAATCCGGACTATGTGAAGGAGCTGGTGACCCACCATGTCGGCGGTTACCTGAAGATCGCGCCGGAACACACCGAGCCGGGGCCGCTGGGCAAGATGATGAAGCCCGGCATGGGCGCCTATGACGAGTTCAAGCGGATGTTCGACAAGGCGGCGAAGGAGGCAGGCAAGAAGCTCTATTTGATCCCCTACTTCATCGCCGCCCACCCCGGCACCACGGACGAGGACATGATGAACCTCGCCTTGTGGCTGAAGCGGAACGGCTTCAAGGCGGATCAGGTGCAGACCTTCCTGCCCTCGCCGATGTCGCTGGCGACCGCGATGTACCACAGCGAGCGCAACCCGTTGCGGCCGGTCCGCCGTGTCGGATCGGAGATCGTCTCCTCGGCGAAGGGGTTGAAGCAGCGCCGACTGCACAAGGCCTTCCTGCGTTACCACGATCCGGAGAACTGGCCGATCCTGCGCGAGGCGCTGAAGCGCATGGGCCGCGAGGATCTGATCGGCCCGGGCGAAGAGCATCTGATCCCGGGATGGCAGCCGGTCGGCGCCACCGCCAAGCCGCGGGAGAAGGGGGGGAAGACTTTCTTCACCCAACAGGCCGGTCAGGGCCGCCGCGTGGTGCCGCCGGTGGGCAAGGCATCGGGGGCGAAGCCGGCCGCTGGGGCTGGCGCGGGCAAGCCGTCCGGCATGAAGCCGCGCCAGACCAATTTGAAGGGGCGGTGACGCTGACGTAAGTCTCTCAGTCTCCCTCTCCCCTCCCGGGAGAGGGAGGGGACCCGCCGCAAAGCGGTGGGGAGTGTGAGGGGTGACCCGAGACTCCCGAACTGCATGGTTTCGTGCCTGACCCCTCACCCTTCCCATGGCCATGCCATGGGCCCCTTCCCTCTCCCGGGGCGGGAGAGGGCCATCATTACCGCATTTCCCAATGGCTCCTTTGGCAGGGCCGCCGCCCGCATGGCCGGCTCCTGCCCTGGTTGGATTCCCATGGCACAGTCGAAACGCACTCCGCGCCCGAGCGCCATCCGCAGCGTCCTGGCCTTCACCTTCCGTCACTGGCGCCGCCAGACCCCGCTGGCTGTCGGCATCGCCGGGGCCATCGCCCTGTCGACGCTGGCCGACGTCTTCATGCCGCTGTTCGCCGGCCGGCTGGTCGATGCCCTCACCCTGCTGCCGGGCGACCGCGACGCCGCACTGCAAGCGGCGCTGACCGCCTTCGGTGCCATGGTGGCGCTCGGCGTCGGCATGGTGGTGATGCGCCACATCGCCTGGAGCGGGGTCATCCCCTTCACCCTGCGCATCATGGCCGATGTCGGTCAGGACAGCTTCCACCGCATCCAGCGCTTCTCCACCGACTGGCATGCCAACAGCTTCGCCGGGTCGGTGGTGCGCAAGATCACCCGCGGCATGTGGGCGCTCGACACGCTGGACGACACGTTGCTGCTGGCGCTGTGGCCGTCGCTGGTCGTGCTGATCGGCACGATGGTGACGCTGGGGCTGCATTGGCCGGCGATGGGGCTGGTCATCGCGCTCGGTACCGCCCTCTACATCGCGATGACGGTGCTGTTCTCGACCCTCTACATCGCGCCGGCCGCGCGACTGTCGAACGCCTGGGATACCAAGCTCGGCGGAACGCTGGCCGACGCCATCGGCTGCAACGCCGTGGTCAAGGCCTTCGGCGCCGAGTCGCGCGAGGACGACCGCCTGTCCACAGTTGTCGATAAATGGAGCCGGCGTACCCACCGCACCTGGACCCGCCACACCCGCCACAGCACCGTGCAACTGGTTGTGCTGCTGCTGATCCGCAGCAGCGTGGTGGCGACCGCGTTGTGGCTGTGGTGGCGCGGGCAGGCGACGCCAGGCGACGTGGCCTATGTGCTGACCACCTATTTCGTCGTGCATGGCTATCTGCGCGACATCGGCATGCACATCAACCACCTCCAACGCTCCGTCAACGAGATGGAGGAACTGGTGGCGATCCATGCCGAGCCGCTGGGCGTGGAGGACCGGCCGGACGCCACCCCGATCCGCATCCGGGCGGGCGAGGTGCGCTTCGATCACGTCACCTTCCAGTATGGCGGCCACACCACGCCGCTCTACCGTGACCTGTCGCTGACCATCAAGGCGGGCGAGCGGGTCGGACTGGTCGGGCCGTCGGGGTCGGGAAAGACCACCTTCGTCAAGCTGATCCAGCGCCTCTACGACGTGACCGACGGCCGTGTGCTGATCGACGGGCAGGAGGTGGCAGGGGCGACGCAGCACTCCCTGCGCTCCCAGATCGCCATCGTCCCGCAGGAGCCGATCCTGTTCCACCGCACGCTCGCGGAGAACATCGCCTATGGCCGCCCCGGCGCCTCGATGGCGGAGATCGAGCGCGCGGCCAGGCTCGCCAACGCCCATGACTTCATCGCCCGCCTGCCGAAAGGCTATGCGACGCTGGTCGGCGAACGCGGAGTCAAGCTGTCTGGCGGCGAGCGGCAGCGGGTGGCGCTCGCCCGCGCCTTCCTGGCCGACGCACCGATCCTGATCCTGGACGAGGCGACCTCCAGCCTGGATTCGGAATCGGAGGCGCTGATCCAGGAGGCCATCGAGCGGCTGATGCAGGGCCGCACCGCCATCATCATCGCCCACCGGCTGTCCACCGTGCGCACGCTGGACCGCATCCTGGTCTTCAACCAGGGCCGCGTGGTGGAGGAAGGCAGCCACGCCGCCCTGCTCCACCGGACGGGCGGGCTCTATCGCCGGCTGTTCGAACAGCAATCGGCACCCGAGCCGATCCGGCGGATCGGGGGCTAGAGTCTGCCCGGCGCCTCTACAGGCACCGGGCAGACGCAGACGCTCTTCTCACACGAACAGTTCCATCGTCTGCGGCACGTTGCGCGGCGTCTCCCCCGCCAGGATGGCGCGGGCGACGTCGACGGCGGCAAGCAGGCCGCTTTCGGTGAAGGGCTTGGGCAGGCAGCCGATGCCGGTCAACGGGCCGTCCTTCTTCAGCTCGTCGCGGAAGGAGGTGATGAACAGGCAGGGCACGCCCAACTCGGTCAGCCCCCGCGCGGCGTCGATGCCGTTGGTGCCCATGCCCAGATGCACGTCGACCAGGGCAAGGTCCGGCTTGTCGTCCCCGGCGATTTCCACCGCTTCCATGGCGGTGACCGCCGGGCCGATGACCTTGTGGCCGACATTTTCCAGATAGAGCTGCTGTTCCAATGCGATCAGCACCTCGTCTTCAACCAGCAGGATCTTCATCCCGAGATCTCCTCTGGCGAAGAGGTCTCCAGCAGCGGCACCTCGTCCGGCACCGGGAGTTCGATGCGGAAGGTGGTTCCCTGCGAAGCGGTGTCGATGTCGACGCTGGCCCGGATCTGGCCGGCGAGGCTGGAGATCAGGCGCATGCCCAGGCTGCGGCTCTTGCGGATATCGAAGTTTGACGGCAGGCCCGGACCGCGGTCCGAAACGGTCAGGGCGAGCTTTTCGCCTTCGCGCCGGAAGGTCACCGCCACCCGCGCCGGTCCGCTGCCGCGATGCTTGACCGCGTTGGTGATCAACTCGTTGGCGATCAGGCCGAGCGGGGCGGCATGGTCGATGGGCAGGTCGATCACGTCCGACCGCACGACGATGTCGCACATGCTGTCGCCGCCGGATGCGCGCGCCAGATCCTCGCACAGCTCGTTCAGGTAGGTGCCGAACTCGATGGTCTGGAACTGGTCGGCCTGATAGAGCCGGTTGTGGACGCGGGCAATCGCCTCGATGCGGCTGCGGGCATCCTGGAAATGCACCCGCACCCCCTCGTCGGGCAGGCTCAGCGTCTGCAGGGTGAGCAGGCTGGACACCAGCTGCAGGCTGTTCTTGACGCGGTGGTTGACCTCGCGCAGCAGGGTCGATTTCTGGCCGACCAGCTTGCGCAGCGCCGCCTCCATCGACTTGATCTCCGTCACGTCGATGTGCATCAGCACCGTGCCGCCGAAGGGACCCGCCGGCATCGGGGCGGCGAGACAACGGAACCAATGCTGGTTGTTGGTGACATATTCCGCCGATACCGGCGGCCCGCCTTCGCTCAGCAGCCTGCGCAGGCTGTCCATCACGGTGTCGGCACGCGGGTCGGCGGTCTCGCCGCGGCCGCAATGGTCGAGATAATCGTCGCCGACGATGCAGCCCTGGCCGAGGAAGGTGGTTTCCGGCCCGGCTTCGGCCCAGGCGCGGTTGACCGAGACGATGTGACCGGAACGGTCGAGCACCGCGATGAAGGCCGGCAGCGCGTCCAGCGTCGCCTTGGTCTGCTCGGCCAACTGGCGCATGGCAAGCGCGCTGGTCCGCAGCTCCTCCCGGGTGCGGCGGCGTTCGGTGATGTCGCGGAGGATGCCGGTGATGAAGCTGCGCCCTTCCGATTCCCAGCGTGCCATCGACAGTTCCAGGTCGATGTGGCTGCCGTCGCGGCGTCGGCCGGACAACTCCACCGGCTGGGCCGCACTGTCCATGCCGACAGTGCCCGGTCCGCCGCCCTCCGCCATGGCGATCCAGTCGGGAGCATCCTCGCCCAGCAGCACGGCGACGCTCCGTCCGATCAGTTCGTCCGGGCGATAGTCGAATTGACGGGTGGCGGTGCCGTTCATCCACTGCACCATGCCGCGGGTGTCGGTGGTGATGATGGCGTCGGGAGCGGTGTCGACGATGGCGCGATAGCGCGCATCGCGCTGTTCGCGCAGCACCCGCTCGCGATTCACCGACGCTGTGACGTCGGTCACCTGGATCAGGCAGCGCGCCTCGTTGACGGCGGATTGCGAATGGGGCGAGGAAGCGTGCGACGGCAGCGGACGGATCACCACGTTGTGGACCATCCGCCGCCCGTCCGGCAGGCGCAGCGGGAACAGCATCGGGTTCAGCGTGTGCGACAGGACGCCGGGCGCGCCGGTGGCCAGCGTGTCGCGCACGGCGATGTGCAGACGCGATTCCCGCAGGTTGGGCAGGGCGTCGAACAGGTCGTGCCCCAGGATCTCCCTGGCCGTCAGGGTGGAGGCCTGCTCCATCCAGCCGTTCCAGTAGAGAACCCGGCAATGGCGGTCCAGAAGCAGGATGCCGGCATCCAGTGCGCCGAGGACATCCAGTGCCCAGGTGGGTTGTTCAGGCAATCTGGGAGCCATGAGGCGACGTTCCAGCGGATGTGGGTTCTTCGGCGGCGATGCCTTCGATGAAGGCGTGGATCAGTTGCTTCAGGGACTGCAGGGACGAAACCCCCATCAGCAGGGCGATGTAGCCGCGGATGCTGCGGCTGCGGATGGTGAAATCGATGTAGAGGAACAGCACCAGCTCGTCGCCGCCGCCGACCTTGTCCTTGAGGATGTTGGCGCCGTCGCCACGCAGCACCGCCGGCAGCGAAATGGTCAGCCGGTCCTTCAACGCGTTGGCGACCACCACCAGGCAGCCGTTCAGGATGATGTTGCCGATCTCCGCCAGGGCGTCCTGCTCCAGATCGACGATCTCCGCCAGGGTCAGGTCGCCGCCCAGGACCGCACGGGCCAGCTCCAGGCTGTTGGCCTCCGGAAAGATCAGCATGGCGCGGCCATCGAAGGAGCCCTGGAACTGCTGCTCCACCGCCACCAGCCCGTTGCGCTCGCGCGCGGCCAGGAAATCCGATGCCTCCTGCCGGCTGACGATGTCAACGGTCGGCACGGACAGCAGGACCTGGTCGTTGACCATGCGGCTGAGATGGGTGGCGGCGCGGCCGACCCCCATGTTCACCAACTCGGTCAGCGCATCGCGCTCCAGGTCGGTCAGTTCCACCATCTCTCGGCGCCTGTTCATCTTGGTCTCGGCTTCTCAACCGGCGCCGCCGGGCGGTCGCACCACAAATGTGGCCTATCGATGGGAAAAAAGGCACCCCCGTCAATGTCATATGTTAAGCCGGCGACGCCATAGCCGATATAGCTGCCCCATGTCCCACAATGGTCAGCCCGACAATCCACCATCCAAGGAGCCATGTTCGGAACCTTTGGCAAGTCAGCGGGAATTTTTTCGCAATATTACGTAAGACGCGAAACTAAATGACTGGTGCCGTGTTGTCGGTGCGATGATCTCCCGGGTTGGGGACACTTCACGAGGGACTTGTCCTGCGGGGGATGGGGACGCCACATGTAGGGGGCGCCCCTTCGCGATGGGCGCCATGTCCAGGAGACGCCGATGACCCCCGAGGAACGCACGCTTCTGTCCGACCTGTTCCGCCGTCTGCGCGAGGTGGAGTCCCAGCACACCTCCCAGCCGCGCGATGCCGAGGCGGAGGACTTCATCCGTCGGTCGGTGCAGGACCAGCCGCTGTCGTCCTATTACATGGCGCAGACGGTCCTGGTGCAGCAGCAGGCCCTGACTGCGGCACAAACCCGGATCGAGGAGTTGGAGCGGCAACTGCGCGAACGCCCGGCCCAGCCGTCCCAGTCCGGCGGCAGTTTCCTGTCGAACGCGCTCGGTATCGGACGAAGCCCTTGGGGCCGTGGGGCCGAGCCTTCCCCCGCTCCCTCCTATCCGCAGTCGCCGCAAGGACAGCCGCCGCAACAGCCGGCCGCAGGCCGCAGTCCCTGGGGTGCGCCCGGTGCCGCCTTTCCGCAGCAGCAATACAGCTCCTCTCCCGTCCCGCAACCGGGCATGGCCCCGCGTGGTGGCGGCTTCTTCGCCGGTGCGGCGCAGACGGCGGCGGGCGTGGCCGGCGGCATGCTGGCTGCGAGCGCCATCTCTTCCCTGCTGCATCATTCGCCCGGCCCCTTCGGCACGGCGATGGCTCAGCCCATGGCGGGTGAGACGATCAACGAGACGGTGATCACCAACAACTATTACGGTGACGACCAGGGTCCGCAAAGCGATGCGGGCGGTGACGCAGCGCAGGACGCCGCCTATGCGCCCGATCCACCGCCGACCGACGACGCAGCGTACGACGACCCGTCCTTCGACGATGGCGGCAGCGGCGGCGACGACTCTTGGATCTGAAGCCACGATAACCGGCCGTCAGGTCCGGCTCGCGATTCCGCATTCTGCGATTGCCTGTTGCGTCGCAGAATGCGGCGTCGAGCAACAGCCTCCGCCTGGCAACCCGACCCATGGTTAACAGGCGCGTGGTCTGTGAGGGGTGGGCGAGGCCGATCATGGCCGCGTGCCGGTACAGTCTTTCGCACGTGTAAGGTATTTCCCTGATCGCGAGCTTTACCGTCCTGCTTCGGTATGGGTTTTGCTCCTCGGTCGCGGTTCAGTTCAAACGGAAACACCCTCCATGGCCATCACCGTCACCCTCGCCCCCTGCCGCGCCGACCGGTCGCCGATTGGCCGGATGCGGTTGCCACTTCAACTGCTTGAGATCGCCCAGGCGATGTCGGACGATTGTGACGGGGATCCGATCCACATTCTGGACTCGTACGGCCAGGAGGCTGCGGTGATCGGCCGACGCGACGTCGAGATCGAGCTGTTCTGAAGACGGGCGCCAGAGTGCGCCCTCTCCTTATTCCTCGTCTTTATAGCGGCTGGCGATGTCCGTGAACTCATCCTCCAGGGCATTGAAGGCGGCGACGATGGCGGGATCGAAATGGCTGCCGCTGCCTTCGCGGATGATGGAGGCCGCCTTTTCGTGCGGGAAGGGCGGCTTGTAGCAGCGACGGCTGATCAGCGCGTCGTACACGTCGGCAACCGCCATCAGGCGGGCCGACAGGGGAATCGCCTCCCCCGCCAACCCCTGGGGATAGCCGGTGCCATCCCAGCGTTCGTGGTGTCCGTGGGCGATCTCGCGGGCGATGCGCAGGAACGAATTCTCACCGCGGATGGCGAGATCGGCCTGCCCCTCCGCGGCGAAGATGGCATCGTGCCCCAGTGCCGCGTGGGTCTTCATTATTTGGAACTCGTCATCGCTGAGCTTGCCCGGCTTCAGCAGGATCGAATCCGGGATGCCGACCTTGCCGACATCGTGCAGCGGGGCCGACTTATAGAGCAGCTCGATGGTTTCCTCGTCCAGCTGGCCGGCATAGCGCGGGTCGCGGCTGAGATAAAGGGCGAGCGCCAGCACATAGTTCTGGGTCCGGCGGATGTGGTTGCCGGTTTCGTTGTCTCGGGTTTCCGCCAGCGAGGCCATGGCGCGGATGGTGGCGTCCTGGGCGCGCAGCAGGTCGCGGGTGCGCTCCGCCACCCGGTCTTCCAACCGTCGGTTCTGGTCGGCGAGCGCGCGCTGTGCTTCGCGCAGGGCAATGTGGGTGCGGACGCGCGCCAGCGTCACCGGCGGGGAGATCGGCTTGGTGATGTAATCGACGGCTCCCACCTCGAACCCGCGGGTTTCGTCATGGACCTGTCCCATGGCGGTGATGAAGATCACCGGCACATCCCGGGTGCGTGCGTCCTCCTTCAGCCTCCGGCAGACCTCGACCCCGTCCATCCCCGGCATCATCACATCCAGCAGGATCAGGTCGGGCAGCGGGTCGCCGGCCAGACGGGCGAGCGCCTGCGGACCATCCTTCGCCACGATCAGGCCGTAGCTGTCCCGCAGCAGGTCTGCCATGACCTTCAGGTTGATCGGCTCGTCGTCGACGATCAGGATGCGCGGCTTGTCGCCGTTCGGCCGTGAAACCGGGTGCGGCACACTCATGTCGCGGTCTCTCTCAAATCGCGCAGGCGGTCGCGCAGTTCAGCCAGGGCGGTGGAGGCATCGTCGAAATCGAAGGCGCCGGCATGGCGGTTCACCCGCTCGGCCAGAGCCGTCACCGGACTGCCGGCCAGCAGGCGGGCAAGCGCATCGGCCAGATCGCCGGCTTCCGGGTCTCCGGCGATCAGCAGACCGCCCAGCCGGTCGGACAGGGAGTGCGCCGAGCGCAGCGTGTCGCGGGGAAGGCCGTCCCGTGCCGGCGGTTCGGGCGTCGGGGCGACGCCCGCAACCGGACGGCTGAGGGTGCCGATACCCTCCACCACCCGTGCAAGAGCATCGGCAAGCCGGTCGAGCAGGCCGTCCTCCACGACCGGCGGCACCGTCATCGCGCAGGCTTCCACCCGGCCGGACAAGCCGGACAGCTCCATGGCGCCGATGGTCGCCGCAGTGCCCTTCAAGGTGTGGGCCAGCCGCAGCACGTCCTTCCAGCGTTCCTCACAAACCGCGGTGGACAGCCGCACCGCCTCCCCTTGGTGGGTGGCGGCGAAATCGATCAGGATCCGGCGCAGCAGGGCGAGGTTGCCGTTCACATTGCGCCGGGCGACCGTGAGGTCGAGCGCCGGCAGGCGGTCGGGCAGCACCTGGGCGGCCGACACCGTGGAGACCGCTGCCATCGCGGCATGTCCGGCGGGCGTCGCCACGCCGCCACCGATCCCACGCATCGGCTTCAGCCAGCGGGCGAGTGCGGCATAGAGCGTCTCCGGGTCGATCGGTTTGGAGACATGGTCGTTCATGCCGGAATCGAGGCAGCGCTCGCGATCGCCGGCCATAGCGTGGGCGGTCATGGCGATGATCGGCAGGCTCGACAGTTCCAGCTCGCGCCGGATCAGCCGCGTCGTTTCATAGCCGTCAAGCCCCGGCATCTGCACGTCCATCAGCACGAGATCGAACTTCACCTCGCGCAGGCATTGCAACGCCTCCTCGCCGCTGCCGACAACGGTGGCCTCGATGCCGACCAGTTCCAGCAGGCCGCAGGCGACCTGCTGGTTGACCAGATTGTCCTCCACCAGCAGAACGCTGCGTCCGACCAGGGACGACAGCTCCGTCGACTGCGCCGGATCATGCACGCGGCGCGCTGAATCGACGGGCCGCGCCGCAGCCCCGCCAAGGGCCATCATCACCGAATCGAACATGGCGGACGGGGTCACCGGTTTTTCCAGGACGGCGGTCACCGGTCGGGAGGCGGCGGCCGTGCCATTGTTTTCCAGCGCGCCGTCCAGCGCTCCCTGCACCCCGTCGGCACCGTAGGCGGTGGTCATCACCACCGGCGGCTGGGCGCCCGGCAACGCGCGGAGCCGGCGCAGGGTCTCGACCCCGTCCAGTTCCGGCATGCGCCAGTCCAGCACCACCAGTTCCACCGGCGGGCTGATGCCGGCCAGCCCCTCCTCAACGCGGCGCAGCGCCGACCAGCCGTCGCCGACCGATTCGACGGTCAGGCCGAAACGCTCCAGCATGTCGGTCAGAATCGAGCGCACGGCGTCGCTGTCGTCGACCACCAGCACGCGGCGGTCCATCAGGTCGCACGGCAGCCGGTCGTCCGTGGTGTCGCCGGCCGCAACCCGGCAGCGGATGGAAAAGCGGAAGATGCTGCCTTCGCCCGGTCGGCTTTCCACCGACACGGTGCCGCCCATCAGCTCCACCAGCTGCCGGCAGATCGCCAGCCCCAGCCCGGTGCCGCCGAAGCGCCGCGTGGTGGAGCTGTCGGCCTGGGTGAAGGGGCGGAACAGGGCGCCGGCCTGTTCCGAAGACATGCCGATGCCGGTGTCGCAGACCTCCACCTCCAGCCGGTAATCGTCGGCGGTGCCGATGCGTCCGCCGACGATGACCGCCACCTCGCCCTTTTCGGTGAATTTCACGGCGTTGGAGACGAGATTCAGGATGACCTGACCCAACCGCAGAGGGTCGCCGACCAGCGTGCCCGGCACGCCGCCATGCAGGTCGACGATCAGTTCCAGCCCCTTTTCCCGCACCTTGGGCAGGACGACGGTCGCCACCTCCTGCAGCACGTCGCCGATGTGGAAGGGGATCGTCTCGATCGTCAGCTTTCCGGCCTCGACCTTCGAGAAATCGAGGATGTCGTTGATGATGCCGAGCAGGCTGCGTGAGGACGCGTGGATCTTGTCGAGGTAATCGCGCTGGCGCGGCGTCAGCTCCGTCTTCATCATCAGGTGGCTGAGACCGATCACGGCATTCATCGGCGTGCGGATCTCGTGGCTCATGTTGGCCAGGAAATCGCTCTTCTGCCGGTTGGCGCGGTCGGCCTCCTCCTTGGCGCGGGCCAGTTCGTCCTCGGTCCGCTTGCGGTCGGTCACATCCTTGTGGATGCCGGTGATGCGGGTCGGCAGGCCGTCGGCGTCGCGGTCCGTCACCTTGCCGGCCGACAGGATCCAGACCCAGGCGCCCGATTTGTGGCGCATGCGGAACTCGACCTCATAGACAGGGGCGCGGCCGGCCACATGCTCCTCCAGCGTCGCCAGCACACGGTCGCGGTCGCCCTCATGCAACAGCTCCAGCCAGGTGGCGCCCCTGCCCGGCAGTTCACCGGGCGCATAGCCGAGCATGCCGAGCCAGAGGTCGGAGAAATAGGCATGGTCCGTCACCGGGTTCCAGTCCCACAACCCGGTGTTGGAGGCGTCCAGCGCCACCGTCAGCCGCTCCTCGCTTTCCTGCAGGGCGGTCAGCATGCGCTGACGCTCGGTGATGTCCTGGAAGACGGTGACCGAGCCGACGATGCGGCCATCCTCGCGCAGCGGCACCGCAGTGATGGCAATGGGAAAGATCGTGCCGTCGCGCCGGACGAAATGGTCGGTTTCCGAGCGATGGATCTCACCGCGCCCAACGGTGTTGAGGACAGCGCAGTCCTTGCCGGCGACCGGCCGCCCCTGCCCGTCCCTGTAATGGACGGCGTCATGCAGGGTGATGCCGCGCAGTTCCTCCAGCGACCAGCCGAGCAACCGCTCGGCCTCCGGATTGAGGAAAGTGCAGAAGCCGTTGCGGTCCAGCGAGAAGACGCCCTCGCCCATGCTGTCGGTGATGCTCTGCAGGAAGCGGCGGCTGTCCTCGAGTTCCGCCTCCATCCGCTTGCGCTCGGTGATGTCGGTGCGGATGGCGATGTACTGGTGCGGCTGGCCGTCGGCGGTCAACTGGGGGACGATGGTCGCCGCCACCCAATACTCTTCGCCCGCCTTGGTGCGGTTGCAGATCTCGCCGTGCCAGACCTGCCCGTCCATGATGGTATGCCACATCTCCGCGAAGAATCCGGAAGGGTGGCGAGCGGAATTGACGATGCGATGCGACCGGCCCAGCAGCTCTTCGCGGGGGTAACCGCTGATCTGGCAGAATTTGTCGTTGGCGTAGGTGATGATGCCGCGATGGTCGGTGATGCTGACGATGGCATGCTGGTCGAGTGCGAATTTCTGCTGTTCCAGTGCTCTTTGCGCAGCGGAACGTTCCTCCACCAGCCCTGCCATCAGCTGGCTCAGCCGCTCCAGGCTGTCCGTCGGGCTGCTGTCGGCCGCATCCGGCAGTTCGGGACGGCCGTCCGCCCGCAGCAGGCTGTTGGCGATGCCGCGCAGCCGGCGGATGGCATGGGCCTGCGCCGCCGCCTCGCGCCGCAGGCGCTCGTTGGTGTCGGCCAGTTCCTCCGAGCTCAGCTGCAGGCTGCGTGCCCTGAGCGTCAGGTCGCGGTCGGCCTGCTCATAGCTCTGGCCGATGCGGGCGAACAGCCCCGGCAGCATCTCCAGCATCCGAGCCGCTTCCGCCGACAGGCCGGCAGTGCCCGCAAGCGCCTTCAACTCCGCCAGGACGGAGTCCGCAGCCTCGGCGGTCGGCAGGCCCAGCACCCGCTTGAACTGGCTTTGCAGCAGACGATGCATGCGCTCAGCGTTCCGTCAGCAGGGCGACCGTCATCGTCTGGTTGTGCAACCGGCAATCGACCAGATCGCGCATCGGACCGATCTCTCCATATGAATAGAAGCCGGCGAGCACGGCGCCGGGCCCCATCCGGTCGGCCACCGCCTGCACCTCCTCCTCCACCCGGTCGCCCAATACCAGTTTGCGTCCGACACAGCTGGTCAACAGGGCAAGCCGGTTTCCGGGTGTTTCGGCGGCCATATCGGCGGCCTTGTCGACCGACATAGCGCCGGCACTGGCGGCGGCGGCGGCGGCGATGGCGCCGGCCTGTTCCGCCCCGTCGACCAGCCCATCGGTGCTGGCGTGCATCAGCCGCAGATAGAAGCCTTCCTCCACCGTGCCGGCCAGGATCAGCCCGCCAGCCGCCTCGTCGATGCCGAGGATGGTGCGGATCAACCCGACCGAATCATGGTTGCCATTCAGCAGCTCGAAGGGGAACAGCAGGCCGGACGCCGGGAGGTCGCGGGCATAATCGCCGAGATAGCGCTTGTAGACGTTCAGCGCCGGTTCGCCGTCAAGCTGGAGCAGCAGGTTGCCGACCGCCTTCGTTACCTTGCGCGCGGGCCCGAACGGTTCCCAGCCGCCGACGGACCCGAGGCCGAGATGCACGGCTTCGCCATACAGCCCGACCGCCACGGCCTGCCTGTCGGACACGCCGGACGGTCCCAGAACCAGCGTGCGACGGAAGGCACCGCCGTCGCCGGCCAACCCGCCCGACACCGGCACGCCGGACGGCAGGTGCGACGACAGCCCGTCGATCAGCGCACTGCCATTGACCCCGACGCCGCGGGCGAACAACAGCACCCCCGACAGGCCCGGCCGGGCGATCAGCGCTTTCCCGAGCGCCTCGCCCGCAAGCTGGCTGTCGTCGGCGGATGCAATGTCGGCCTCCATTGCGGCGATGGCGGTGCCCTTGTCGAAACGGATGGCGGTGACGATGCAGGATCCGTCGAGCACGCTGTCTCCGGCGATCTCGCCCGCGGTGCTGCATCCCACCGCCACGGCGCCGGGAAAGTCCCCTCTCAGCCGTTGAACGAAACCGGGGCTATCGAAGATGCCGATCGAGCCGAAAACCAGCACGAGGTCGGCAGACTGCGGAGATGCTTCCGCCTTTGGAGATGCAAACGCCGACTGCCAGACCCGCATGCCTCTCCCCATCGTCGATGATTTCCATCGTGAGACTATCACGCGGCTATGGCAACGGAGAGGACCTATAACGTTCGTGGAGTGCGAATGGTCATAATGACGCACACCGAAGTCGCTATCCGAACATGGCATGACGATTCGGTTATGGCCGCGAAAGCAGAAAATGAGAGTTCCCCCGTAAGGATCTGTCAACCACACTGCAGTATGGTTGGCCTGCCAAGCAGTGCGGGTCGGAGCAATCCCTGGGAGCGGGGGAGCGGTCCGCAACCGGCGGCAACCGAAGAAATGGGCAAAATGGGCGGAAAGCCCGGCCCAGACGCACTTTCCGGGGAGCAGGACGCATATGACGATGAACGCGCGCGACGACGCCTCGATACCCCACCATCCAGCCGGTGCCTCAGGCGGCCGCAGGCTGGGCGTGCGTGGTAAGCTTCTGCTCGCCTTTGCCGGCATGGCCGGCATGACGGTCGCCGCCAGCATTGTCGGACTGATCTCCTTCTCGGCGGTGGAACGACCTTTGACGCAGATCGTCGGCACCGGCTTGCCGGAAATGGAGCTGGCGAAGCGCCTGTCGGGTGAGAGCAGCGGCATCGCCGCCGCGGCACCGGTTCTTGCCGCCGCCGAAAGCCAGAGCGAGCGCGAGCGGGTCTATGGTGAGATCATGGGTAACGGCAAGGCGTTGGGCGCCCTGGTTGAGGAGTTGGCCGCCCACCGCTCCGGCGATCCGCGGATCGGCGAGCTGCGCGCCAAGACCCAGGGTCTGATCGCGACGCTGGAACGCGGCAACGCTGCCGCCAACCTGCGCCTGTCCGTCCGCGGCACGCGTGAGACGATGACTGTCGATCTTGCCAAGTCCTACGATGCCTTTCTCGCCAACCTCGCCCCCTTGACGGATAAGGCCGGTGCAACACTCCGCAGTAAGGGCGAGACGCTGGACAGCAATACCGAGCGCGACATGAACGCTCTGGGCGATGCCGTCCGTTCGCTGATCACCATGTACGAGGTACGCGGCGACCTCGGTCTTGCATCGGAAGCGCTGACGCGCGCCGGTGGCGCCGAAACCGCCTTCGCCGTCACCCAGTTCCAGCAGAACTATCTGGAGGCGGCCGCCCGCATGGTCAGCGCCACCGCCCAGGTCGGCGGCCGGCTGAGCAAGGAGACCTCCGACGGGCTGGATGCGTTCTTCCTGCTGGGCGATGGTGCGGACGGCGTCTTCGACATGCGCCGCAAGGCGCTGGAACTGCCGACCGGCAGCGCCGAGCGCGACTCCATCCGCCAGAAGACGACCGAGGTCCTGGCCGATGCCGCCCGCCGGCAGGCCACTCTGCTGGACCAGATGGAATCGCCGCTGATGCGGCTGAAGGCCGAGATCAAGCTGTCGAGCGTGAATGTCCGGTCGCAGACCCGCGACTCGATGCAGGATCTGCTGGGCGACGGACTGGCCCGGTTCCGGAGCTACCTTGAGCTGTCGACCTACGCCTCAACCATCGTCGGCGCGCTGAACGAGGCGACGCAGGCGCCCAGCGCCGACCGGCTGGCGATGCTGGAAACCCGCTTCACCGCCGCCGTCAAGGCGATGGAGGAACGGCTGAAGGCGCTCAAAGCCGCGGGCGACATTGGCCTTCCGAAACTGGTTCAGAGCGCCGAACTGCTGGCCGGCTTCGGCAAGGGCGACAACAGCCTTTTCAAGCTGCGCCGCTCCGAACTCGATGCCGTCGCCGAGAACGAGAAGATGCTGGCGGACAATCGCCAGATCGCCCAGCAATTCGCCGGTATGGTCGACGGCCAGATCGCAGCGATGAAGCAGGAGGCGGACACCGCCGCTGCCGGCGCCACCGACGCGCTGTCGACCGGCCGCAAGATGCTGATCCTGTTCGCTGTTGCCAGCCTGATCGGCGCCGCGGCCCTCGCCTGGTTCGTGGTCGGCCGCAACATCGTCGCGCGCCTCAGCCAGCTGTCCGACGCCATGCGGGCGATTGCCGCCGGCAACCTGAACGCACCGATCCCCGCCGCCGGCTCCGACGAGATCGGCGACATGACCCGTGCCCTGATGGTTTTCCGTGACACCGCCAACGAGGCGAGTGCCGCCAACGCACGGGCAGAGACAGAACGCAGCCGTGCCGCCGGCGAACGCCGCCGCGCCATGGTCGAGATGGCCGAGAATTTCGAGAGCAGCGTGCGCGGCGTGCTGGACCGCGTCGCCCGCGCCGCCGGCGAGATGCAGGACATGGCCCAGCGGATGAGCCGCAATGCCGAGGCCACCACCGGCGAGGCGGCGACAGCCGCCAGCACGTCCCAGCAGGCCGAAGGCAGCGTCAAGGCGGTTGCCGCCGCGACGGAGGAGCTGTCCGCCTCGATCCAGGAGATCGGCAGCCAGGTTCACGCCTCCAGCCAGATCGCCCGCAAGGCGGCGACCGAGGCGGAGCGCACCGACCGAACGGTCGAGGGGCTTTCTCAATCGGCCAACAAGATCGGCGAGGTGGTGCAGTTGATCAACGACATCGCCAGCCAGACCAACCTGCTGGCGCTGAACGCGACCATCGAGGCGGCACGTGCGGGCGAGGCCGGCAAGGGCTTCGCCGTGGTCGCCAGCGAGGTGAAGAGCCTGGCCAACCAGACCGGCAAGGCCACGGAGGAGATCTCCAGCCAGATCCAGGCGATGCAGGCGGTGACCCAGGATGCGGTGGACGCCATCCGCTCCATCGCCGGGACCATCCGCGAGATCAACGAGATCGCCGCCACCGTCGCCGCCGCGGTCGAACAGCAGAGTGCGGCCACCCGCGAGATCGCCCGCAATGTCGGCGAGGCGGCGGACGGCACCCAGCATGTCCGGCGCAACATCGATTCCGTCGCCCGTGCGGCCGCGGAGTCTGGCGAGTCCGCCACCCGCGTGCTGACTGCCTCGTCCACCGTTGCGGACGAGGTGCGCTCGCTGGGCTCTCAGGTCGACAGTCTGGTCAATCGCATGCGGGCGGGCTGACCGGTCCGCCAGGGCCGCAGGCAACCGAAGCTGAGCTGAAAGAAAAAGCCCCTCTCCTGCCAACGGAGAGGGGCTTTTTCATGCGAAGACCGTCGCTGGTCAGCGCCGGGTCTCGACCGAGATCGGACGCCAGATCACCGCAGCGCCGGCACCGGCACCGCAGGCGCCGCCGCAGAATTCCTCATGGGTATCGGTGGCGCCGCCTTGGGTGCTGCGGTTGCCCTGGGTGCCGGTGGTCGTCCGCTCTTGATGCGGCTGGGCCATTTGCTGCTGTTGTGACTGAGTGGTCATACCATTTCTCCTCTCGGGGAGGCATGAGGTATCAAAATACTCATCGACGATCAACTGCGATTTTTGGCAGATCTGTCGTGACTTATTTTGGCTTCAACACCAAAAGCCGAGCTTTGTTTTGCGATGCCGAAGAGTTCTCCTTGCATCGCACAAGAAGAGGGCAAGACGGACCAAGCCGTTCGTCCGCAAACATAAAACGCCCTTCCTCGCGGTGGAGGAAGGGCGTTTTTATCGGCAACCATGCGGCGGAACGTCGCCCGCCGCTGCGCTGCGGCAACGGAACGGCTGGTGGATCAGCCGCTGTTGCGCAGGCCGGCGGCGATGCCGTTGATGGTCAGATGGATGCCGCGGGCGATCTGCTCGCCGCTATCGCTGGTGCGGTGACGCTTCAGCAGCTCGACCTGGACATGGTTCAGCGGGTCCAGATAGGGGAAGCGGTTGCGGATCGACCGCGCCAGCAGCGGGTTTTTCTCCAGCAGGGCCGACTGCTCGGTGATCGCCAGCAGGACATCGATGCTGTCCTGCCACTCCGCCCGGATGCGGGAGAAGATGGCGTCGCGCAGCACCGGATCCGACACCAGCCCGGCATAGCGCGATGCGATGGCGATGTTGGACTTGGACAGCACCATGTCCATGTTCGACAGCAGCGTGCTGAAGAAGCCCCAATCGCGATGCATGGCGCGCAGCCGCTCCATCCCGTCGGGATGCTCGGCCAGATAAGCCTTCACCGCCGATCCGAAGCCGTACCAGCCCGGCAGCATCAGGCGGCACTGCGCCCAGCTGAACACCCAGGGAATGGCGCGCAGATCCTCGATGCTGGTCGATTTCTTGCGCGAGGCCGGACGGCTGCCGATGTTGAGGTTGGCGATCTCGCCGATCACCGTCGATTCCCAGAAATATTTCTCGAAGCCCTCGGTCTCGTAGACCAGCCCGCGATAGGCCTTGAAGGCGTGCTCCGACAGCTCTTCCATCGTCTGGAGGAACAGGTCGGTGCAGGGCGCGGCCGATTCCGGATGCAGCAGCGTGGCTTCCAGCGTCGCCGCGGCCAGCGTTTCCAGGTTGCGGCGGCCGACTTCCGGGTTGGAATATTTGCCGGCGATGACCTCGCCCTGTTCGGTGATGCGGATGGCGCCCTGCACGGCGCCGGCCGGCTGGGCCAGGATGGCCTGATAGCTGGGACCGCCGCCCCGGCCGACAGACCCGCCGCGGCCATGGAACAGCCGCAACCGCACGCCATGCTTGGCGAACACCTCGACCAGCGCGATCTCGGCCTTGTACAGCTCCCAGCCGGAGGTGAGGAAACCGCCGTCCTTGTTGCTGTCCGAATAGCCGAGCATCACCTCCTGCAGGTTGCCGCGGCTTTCCAGGAAGCGCCGGTAGACCGGGATCGACAGCAGCCGGTCCATGGTGGCGGCGCAGTTGCGCAGGTCGCCGATGGTCTCGAACAGCGGCGCGATGTTCAGGTCCAGCGCCTTGTCCTTCGGCCGCAGCAGCCCGGCTTCCTTCAGCAGGACGGCGACCTCCAGGATGTCCGACACGCCGTCGGTCTTGGAGATGACGCAGTTCACCACCGCATCGGTGCCGAAGCGGACGCGGGCTTCGGCGGCGGTGCGCAGGATGTCCAGTTCGGAACTGGTCTCTTCGGAATATTCGGCGTAGCTGGAGGCCAGCGGGCGGTTGGTTTCCAGCTCGCGCACCAGAAGTTCGATCCGCTCGTCCTCGGACAGCGCCGTGTAGTCGATGCCGGCGTCGGCGAAGGACAGCAGTTCCGCCACGGACCGCTCATGCACGTCGGAGTTCTGGCGCAGGTCGATGCTGGCCAGATGGAAGCCGAACAGATCGACGGCGCGACGCAGGTGACGCAGGCGGCCCTTCGCCAGTGCCGCCGAGCCATTGACGGTCAGCGAACGGTCGATGATGTCGAGGTCTGCGTGGAACTCCGCCGGGGTCTGGTAGGGCGGCGCATCCCCCACGGCGTGGCGCGGCGCCTCCAGCCCGTCCAGCGTCCGCAGCGTCGCGGCGACCCGTGCATAGATGCCGGAAATGGCGCGGCGGTAGGGCTCCATCTTGCGGTGCGGCGACGGGTCGGGCGAACGCTCGGCCAGCTGGCGCAGCGGCTCCGACACGTCGATGACGCGGGTGCTGAGCGACAGCTCCGACCCCAGCGTGTGCAGCTCGTCCAGATAGAACTGCAGGGCGCGGGTGCTCTGCATCCGCATCGCCTGACGCAGCACGGGGGCGGTGACGAAGGGGTTGCCGTCGCGGTCGCCGCCGATCCAGCTGCCCATCCGCAGGAAGGACGGCAGCTCCGTCGTCGTCCAGGACGGGTCGGTCTTGCGCAGATGGTCTTCCAGCTGGGCGTAGAAACGCGGCATCTCGCGCAGGAAGGTGTAGTCGTAGAAGGTCAGGCCGTTGGCCACCTCGTCCGTCACAGCCAGCTTGGTGGCGCGCAGGATCGCGGTCTGCCACAGGGTGAGTACGGCGCGCTGGAGCGATTCGAGGTTGGTGTCCTCCTCCTCCGGCGTCATCGGCCCATGGTCGCGCTCGGCCAGCAGCTTGGCGACCTGCATCTGCACGGTCAGGATGCTCTTGCGCTGCACCTCGGTCGGGTGGGCGGTTAGCACCGGGCTGACCAGCGCGCCGTCGAAGAACTCCTTCAGCTGCTGGGTGGTGACGCCGGCCTTCGCCGCCTCGTCCAGCGCATGGGCCATGGTGCCGTCGCGCGCGGCCGACCCGGCGAGCGCATGGGCGCGGGTGCGGCGGATGTGGTGCTGGTCCTCCGCGATGTTGGCGAGGTGCGAGAAGAAGCTGTAGGCCCGCACCACCCGCGCCGTCTGCGGCGGCGACAGGCTGTTCAGGATCGCTTCCAGTTCCTTGCGGGCGCCCTGGTCCTCTTCACGGTGAAAGCGGATGGAGGTCTGGCGGATGCGCTCGACGATGTCGAACACCGCCTCCCCTTCCTGGCTGCGGACGGTGTCGCCCAGGATGCGCCCCAGCAGGCGGATGTCTTCGCGGAGCGGCTGGTCCTTCGTCTCGGAACTTTCCTGCAGCAGGATGGCGGACATGGGCGACGGTTTCCTGGTCGAGGATGGACGGGTAAGGGTCGATGCGCGAACGAGGATGATCATTTTTCGGGCAGGAGGCATCCCCTGCACGCGAAGTGGTCAGACCATCGGCGACAGCATGCCCATTCTGTCAGAAGTTTCAACCGTCCGTGTGCTGGTGCGAGATAATTTCCATAAGTCGCAGCGCTGAGAAATGCGACGTCGCATATCCCATGTCCGCTCCACCTTTCTTGACTGCCCGCCCTCGCGGCTCGAGCGGGCGGTGTTTCGTCGCCAAGCCCATGATTTCCTTCCAATGGCCGGCACCCGCCCCCTACTATGTGCGGGTGGGATTGCGGGGCGCCCGCTGTTCCCATGCGACCGATTTTCAGACCGAAGAGCCAAGGCAAGCGATGAGACCCGTTCCTCCCTTCAAGGTCGCCGGGTTGTTCGTCTGCCATGTCCGTTCTGAACGGATCGAGCGGCATTTCCGGCGTCTCGTCGATCAGACCGGGCACATGATCGACTGGCATTTCATGTTCAATCCGGACAATCGGGCGGAGCCGCAAGTCGACTTCGCCTATCGGCCGCCGGACTCTTGCATGCCGGCCCGTTATCGGGAGATGGCTGCGCATGGCGGTGTGCAGCGGGGCTACCTGGATGTGGCGATCATTCCCTGCGCTCTGTCCCTCGATGCCGATTTCGTCTGGGTCGTCGAATACGACGTTGATTATTCCGGTCACTGGGCGCAGCTTTTCGACCAGTTCAGCCGGAACGCGTCCGATCTCCTGACGACGACCGTCCAGCCGCTCGCCGCAAGTCGCGATTGGTACTATTGGCAGTCGGCAGCGATGCCGGCGTCGGTCAGCCCCGACCACGTCCACCGGGCGTTTCACCCGATCATGCGCCTTTCCCGCCATTTCGCCCGGACCTATGGGCTGATCATGTCCATCGCCGGCTGGCGTGGCCATTACGAGTTCACCCTGCCAACCGTAGCACTCGCCGGTGGTTTCACCGTCGAAGACATCGGCGGGCAGGGTCCGCTCTGTCCGCCCGCCCGGCGCGGAACCAATTACGAGAACACTCCGCAGGACGAATGCCTGCAACCGGGCACCCTGATATGGCGCCCGTCATGCCCGCGTTATTTTGCCGAGGACCCAAGCGGCTTCGGCCGGAGCAACATGATCTATCATCCGGTAAAGCCGGACGTTGCGGATTGGGAGATGCCTGTGTGATGAGGACGCCGCTGAAAATTTCCGTCCGATCCACAAGACACAATCTTGACGGGAACGTCAGGAGCGATGATTATCATCGTCTGGAAGGATGTTCCCGCTTAGCCTTCGTTTGAAATAACTCCATAACTTAGGAATGGAAAGCATGTCTTTCTCCATCGAAACCGATCTGCCTCTTGGCCCCCCGCCGCCGCCGCCGCCCCCTTCGCCGCCTTTTTCTTGACAATACGGTCTTCTGACCTGCTTCGCCTCGCGCATGCAGGTCTAAGTTGTGGGCCATGGTTCGCCATGGCCCCGCAATGCCGGTCCACCATGGACGTCTCCTCGGCCGGCAGTCAGCACGGCGTGTCGATCGCCTGCATCGCCTCGCTCCAACGCTGTCTCGCCAGCATCTGGGTGTCACGGCGTTTCAGCCAAGGGTCCGGCACGTAGTTGCCGAGAAACGGGTTGGTGTTGATCTCGAACACCACCGCTCCATCCGGTGTGGCGGCATGGTCCGCGCGACCATACTCGATACCCGCGATTTCGAACGCAGGCTTGAGCATGGGTTGGAACCGATTGGTCGACACGGCATCGAATTCATCGGAGACGATATTCTCCGTGAGACAATCATGCCTGCCATACTTCACCATCCACCGGTCTTCGACGGCAACGTGCTCCACGACGATCCGGTCCCCGATCCGCCAGCTGCCCCATTTGGCCCACAGGGTGCCGTTGTACTTCGCATCGACCTTTTCCAGAACGAGAAGGCCGCGCAAAGGTGCCCCTTCGCGGCGTTGGGCGGCAAGAGCCTCGTCGAGTTCGCTTTGGCTGTAATAGAGAGTGTCCGACGGCATCTCATGCTCGTCTTCAAGGCGCAGGAAGACGGGAAAACGCGACGGTCTGGGACGCATGTCAGCCCGATGGACCTCGATGGGGTTGCCGGTTTTCTCGCTGAGATTGGTCAGAAGTTCCACACGGCTCATCGCGCAGGCCGGGTCGTTCAAGCAGCGCACGCCGAGATCGCGTAATTTCCGGTACAGGTTGGCGGCCCGTCTCAGGCGGGATGTCGAAAGACGCTCGAGATCCGCGAAAATATAGGTAGCTCTCGGCAATGTTGTCGCCGCAAGGACTTGGTCGTAGGTCAAACTCCTGATGTCCGGAACCGGTACGCCGAATTGTCCTTCGGCAATGCTGCGAAGCGTATATTGGTGTTCCGGGGTCGTCAGGAGAATGATCATCGGATGGCCGTCGCCGTATGTGGAAGGTCGACTGGAATCACGTCAGGTAGACATGGATTCCGCGTTCGAAATCTATTCGGACTCTTGAGATTGCCGTGCCTGGACGGAACAGGCTGACCAAGCGATCGATTCTGTTGCGCAAACTGTGATTGTCGCGGGCGAACCGATGCCTGCGCATCACACCTTGCTTGCCATCGCGATCAAACAGTTCCAATGCATGGGCATGAGCGTCCGCAATACCATCGACGGTATTGCTCGTCATCCGGACGATCGGCAGCGACTGCTGATCATTGTGCGAAACGACCAGATCGAGATCGGGAAATTCCGGCGGAATGATCGGAATCAGCCCGCACACCAAGGCATCGAACAAACGTTGCGATATATCGTTTTTCAATGCAAGAATTAGGCTGACCTTATGGGAAGACCAATCGAGTAGTCTCTGCTCCTGGCTATATGAGAAGTACGAAGACCTCTTGTCTAAACCGAAGCTGAACACATGTTCATCGGGGTTTTTTTGGCGATAGGCCGATATCAATTCGGCTCTTTCTTTTGCATCTTCATGATTGAAGAATCCGCCATATAATTTGTCGCATCGCTGTGCGGCACAGATCCGTTCCTCCATCGAAGAGAGAAAGACACTGCTCCACTGCGTTATGCAAAGAGGAAGATGCGGGGCTATGAGAGTGGTCGCATTTGCCATTTCTTCATGTGCAAACCAATGAGCAGGAAACACCGCATCGGCAACCATCGCCGCCTTACAGTTGAGGACAGAGTGATGATGGTTATCCCAAGACCACAGCGCAATAAAAGGTTGTCTTTGTATAGTTTGTAACTTCCAGCAAAATATTTCCTCACTCTTCAAATGACCACAGAGAATTACAACATCGAAATCAAAATTCGGGTCTTCGATGATCGACTGGTCCGATGAAATCTCTATGTCATAATCAGATTTCAAAAAGTCATTTTGAAAATCGCCAGGGAACAAAAAATCATTTTCTGTAAAGAACAGAATTTTAATGGCGCGTTTTTCGATAGCATTCTTCAGCTTTTCAAGAGAGCTTTCTATTTTCACTGAACATATTTTAGGTACCACTGACATTCATTCCACCCAAACCATCAAACCCTATTTCGCGTCGCCAATGAAATGGAGATCGCATGGAAAGCTGCAAGCTTCGCAATATAATAAGAGATTCCCCTGATTTTCGGATGCAACGAAATGAATCGTTTCGGCAAATTTATCCTGTCGATACGAGCTCGGCTATTGCCAAATATTATTTGGGAATATGTCGCATTTTATCGATATTATTTTCCAGATATTGGATGTTTCTGTCGAAGGGGGACTTAGCAATTCAACTGACATCAAGCCATAGCATGTTGGTATATGGATTTGGAGCGTTGATATGCTTGCACTGAAGATTTTCACAGCTTGACATTGTGGCGGTCCATGCCGCGTCGGCTTTCGGCAGGCATGGGGCATGGGGCGGATTTCAGTCCGGCCCCCCCCCACATCCAACATGCAGAACAGCTACGCTACCATACGAGTTTCCGCTTGCGGAGCCGGGACTACCATACTAGCATTTAGCACAGGAACGAATTATCCGCATCTTCCGCGATCCTGCTCTCAGACCGGTTCCGTCAGGCAAACCGCCATGGCTTCCCGGCCGCTTCAGTATGTCCGCCGCAGCTCGAACCACCGCAATTTGAAAATACGCAGAAACGGGAGGAAACCTATGATCGACCACGGGATTTCACGACGCGGCTTCCTCGCGGCGTCCGCCGGGACCGCCGGTCTGCTGGCCGCTGGCAGGCCGGTGTTCGCCGCGTTGCCGAAGCCGGCGAACCCGGTCACGCTGAATGTGGTGGACGTCGCCGGCAATCTGGCGCTGACCCAGAAGGCGATCGAGAACTACCGCAAAGCCAAGCCCGACTGGGCCTCGCGCATTGTCTTCTCCAAGGCGCCGGCGCCGGAACTTCCCGGCAAGCTGAAGGCGCAGCAGGACGCCAACCGGGTCGACATCGATCTGGTGTTGACCGGCACCGACGTGCTGTCCGCCGGCATCGACCAGAAGCTGTGGGTCAATCTGCTGCCGGACCGCGCCGGCGACCTGCCGAAACTGTCCGACATCTATCAGGAACCGGCCGCCCGCATGCAGGGCCTCGCCGAAGGCCAGGGCGTGGTCGTCACCTACTACCCGTCCGGTCCGCTGTTCGAATATGCGCCGGAACGGGTGAAGCAGGTCCCGAAGACGGCGGCGGAACTGCTGGCCTGGGCGAAGGCCAATCCGAAGCGCTTCGCCTATGCCCGTCCGGCCAACTCCGGTCCCGGCCGCACCTTCCTGATGGGGCTGCCCTACATCCTGGGCGACAAGGATCCCAAGGATCCCGTCAACGGCTGGGAAAAGACCTGGGCCTATCTGCGTGAACTGGGCGAGACCATCGAAGCCTATCCGGCCGGCACCACGCCGACCATGAAGGCGCTGGGCGAAGGGTCGCTGGACATCATCGTGTCGACCACCGGCTGGGACATCAACCCGCGGGTGCTCGGCGTGGTGCCGAAGTCGGCCGAGATCTTCGCAGTGGAGAATTTCCGCTGGGTTGCCGACGCCCATTACATGTGCATCCCCAAGGGCGTGTCGGCGGAAAAGCTCGCCGTCATTCTCGACCTGATGAACCATCTGCTGACTCCGGAGCAGCAGGCCTACACCTATGACGAGGGATATTTCTATCCCGGCCCGGCGGTGAAGGGCGTAACGCTGGCGATGGCGCCGAAGGAAAGCCAGGACGCCATCGCCGAATATGGCCGCCCGTCCTACGACAAGCTGATCGCCGACAACCCCATCGAACTGCCGCTCGCCGCCGACAAGCTGGTCCAGGCCTTCCGCCGCTGGGACGAGGAGATCGGCGCGCGCAAGGGCAAGTGACCGCGTTCGACTGACGACGTGAAAAGGACTGTTCCATCGCCCGGTGCCGGGCGATGGAACAGTCCGAAGAACAGCGCCCCATCCAGCCACAGGACTCCGGAATGACCGTCGGACCCACCACCTTCAAGCAACTGCATCTTCAGGGAGTGAGGCGGGAGTTCGACGCCTTCACGGCGCTGAAAGGGCTGGACCTGACCATCGAGCGGGGCGAGTTCATCGCCCTGCTCGGCCCGTCGGGCTGCGGCAAGACGACCGCGCTGAACTGCATCGCCGGCCTGCTGCCTGTCAGCGGCGGCCGCATCATGCTGGACGACCGGCGTGTCGACGTGCTGCGCCCGGAAGAGCGCGGCTTCGGCATGGTCTTCCAGAATTACGCCCTGTTCCCGCATATGACCGTGCGCAAGAACATCGGCTTCGGCCTGCGCATGCGCGGCGTGCCCAAGCCTGAACTGGAAAAGCGTGTCGACGCGGCCCTGGCGGCGGTGCGGCTGGAATCGCAGGCGGAGAAGCTGCCGGGCCAGCTGTCGGGCGGCCAGCAGCAGCGCGTCGCCATCGCCCGTGCCATCGTGGTCGAGCCGCCGCTGGTGCTGATGGACGAACCGCTGTCCAACCTCGACGCCAAGCTGCGGCTTGAGATGCGCCAGGAAATCCGCCGCATCCACCAGTCCCTCGGCTCCACCACCATCTATGTCACCCACGATCAGGAAGAGGCGCTGTCGCTGGCCGACCGCATCGTCGTGCTGCGCGACGGTGCCATCCGCCAAGTCGGCACCCCGGCTGAGCTTTATGCTCTGCCCGCCCATCTCGACGTCGCCGACTTCATGGGCTTCCGCAACCGTGTCAACGGCGAGCTGGTCGGGATGGAGGGCGAGGATGCCCTGCTGAACATCGAAGGCACGGTGATCCGTGGCCGGATGCGCGCTGCCTCCGCGGGCAAGGCTGCCGTTGCGGCGATCCGCCCCGACGATCTGGAGCCGACCGGCACCGACAGCGGCATCCCGGTGCGGGTGGAGGCGGTGGAGTATCGCGGGCGCGGCTTCCACGGCGTCGGCGTCACCGCGTCGGGAACCGAACTGCACTTCGCCTCCCCGTATCCGCTGCAGCGGGGCGCCGCCGTCCGGCTCGGTGCAGAGGCCGGCCGTGTGCTGGTGTTCGGAGACGCGCGATGAGCGCCGTCCTGGAAGGCCGCGCCGAGGGGCCGACCCTGCGCCAGCGGCTGGCGGCCCGCGGCATCGACGGGGCCACCCTGCTGGTCCTGCCCTGCGTTGCGCTGATCCTGGGTCTGTTCATCTACCCGTTTCTCTACGGGCTGATGCTGTCCTTCGAGCCCAAGGACGGATCGCTGTTCGGCAATTATGCCCGGTTCTTCAGCGATCCCTTTCTGTACGGGACCATCTTCAAGACGCTGCGTCTGGCGTTCCCGGTGACGCTGCTGAACCTGCTGATCGCGATCCCCATCGCCTTCCGTGTCCGGCTGATGCGGCGCCAGCGTCTGCTGACCACCCTGCTTGTGCTGCCGATCACGCTCGGCACCGTCCTGGTGGCGGAAGGCATGCTGTTCTATTTCGGGCCGCAGGGCTGGTTCAACCGCGCCCTGATGGCGGTCGGGCTGCTGTCCACCCCGATCTCCGTGCTGAACGGCTATTGGGGCGTCTTCATCTCGCTGGTGCTGACCGGCTTCCCCTTCACTTTCCTGCTGACGCTGTCCTACGTCACCGGCATCGACCCGTCGCTGGAGAATGCGGCAGCGACGCTGGGCGCCGGCCCGGCCGCCCGTTTCCGCGAGGTCTTCCTGCCCCTGCTGATCCCCGGCCTCGCCATCACCTTCTGCCTGTCCTTCGTCCAGGCCTATTCGGTCCTGCCGTCGGCGGTGCTGGTCGGCGATCCGGCCAACGCCACCCGCGTCATCTCCATCGCCGCCTATCAGGCCGCCTTCGAGGAGTACGACTACTCCATGGCGTCGGCCATAGCGATGATCATGGGGGCGGTCCAATTGCTGGTGGTGGTGGCGGTTCTCGGCTGCCGCTCGCTGTTCTACCGCGGCCCCGCCGCGGGCGCCAAAGGCTGAGGAGAGGCGGCAATGCAGAAATCCATACTGTCCCGCCTGTGGGTCTTCGCCGTCTGGGCGGTGATCGGGCTGTTTCTTGTCAACCTGATGGGGCTGATCGCCTCGGTGCTGACCTCCTCGGTGGCGACGCGCTGGCTCGGCACCTGGCTGCCGGCGGGATTCACCACCCGCTGGTACTTCGCCGCCTGGGACGAGTTCCAGCTGGGCGACGTGCTGTGGGTCACGTTCCAGGCCGTGGGGGCGGTGGTCCTGCTGTCCGGCCTGCTCGGCGTCCCGGCGGCCTATGCGCTGGCGCGGCGTGAGTTTCCGGCCAAGCGGGCGGTGATGCTGCTGTTGCTGCTGCCCCTGCTGGTTCCGCCGATCACCTACGGCATCCCGCTGGCGACGGTGCTCTACAAGGCGGGGCTGGGCGGCACGCTGACCGGGGTCATCCTGGCCAATCTGGTGCCTACCGTGCCTTTCGTGGTGCTGGTGATGATTCCCTTCATCGAGCAGATCGACCCGCGCACCGAGGCGGCGGCCCGGGTCTTCGGCGCCAACATCTTCCAGATGTTCGTCCATGTGCTGGTGCCGATGCTTATGCCGGGCGTGCTGGCGGCACTGCTGCTGGTGCTGGTGCGGACCATCGGCATGTTCGAGCTGACCTTCCTGGTTTCCGGACCCGGCAGCCAGACCCTGGTGGTGGCGCTCTATTACGCGGTGTTCGCCTCCGGCGTCCGGGCGGTGCAATCCATCGACGCCATGGCGGTCATCTATATGGCGACCACTCTGGTCTGGCTGATCGTCGCCCTACGCTTCGTCAACCCGACCCAGATCGTCGGTCGCGGCAAGCGTCCGGCGGCGTAACTCCGCTCTCCATGCCAGCCCCGTTCAAGGTCATGATGCCACCATGATGATCTGGAACGGGGTTCCCATAATTTCCACCCGTACATGCCGACAGTTTGTTTGTGGAACTCTGCCGAGGACTCTTTGATCTGAAAGAGCTTACGTTGAAAAATCCGCATCGGTCCAAGTAGGCTGACGGGAAATACTCTTGTCGACCGCTTGGTATGGTAGTATCCTGATTGACCAGTCATTTGCTCCGGCCCTTCGGGCAGGTTTCGAGGCGCCTTAAACCATGACGTGCCGATGCTGAACAAGATCGACGTGGAATCCGGTGAACCCATCGCGCGGCGCGTGTACCGGGTGCTGCGTCAGGCCATCGTGACGATGCAGTTCCGCCCCGGCCAGGCTCTGTCGGAGCAGGAGATCGCCGACCAGCTGGGCGTGAGCCGCCAGCCGGTGCGCGAGGCGTTCATCAAGCTGAGCGAAGCCGGTCTGCTCACCATCCGTCCGCAGCGCGGCAGCTTCGTCGTCAAGATCTCGGTCAAGCAGGTGCTCGACGCCCGCTTCGTGCGCGAGGCAGTGGAGACCGCCGTGGTGCGCAAGGCCTGCGAGACCATCACGCCGGCCGGCATCGCCGAACTGCGCGACAATCTGAAGGCCCAGTGGGATATCGCCGACGAACCGGTGCCGGTGCGCTTCCTGGAACTGGACGAGGCCTTTCACCGCGCCATCGCCATTGGAGCGGAGTGCGACTATGCCTGGCGCATCGTCGAGGAGACGAAGGCGCAGATGGACCGCGTCCGCTACCTCAGCGTTCCCTACGCCACGCCGATCCGCCGGCTGATCTCTCAGCATCAGGCGGTGCTGGAGGCGATCGTCGCCCGCGATCCGGTCAAGGCGGAGGCGGCGATGGGGCTGCATCTGCGCGAGATCCTGACCTCCCTGCCCGAGTTGGAAGGCAAGTTCCCCGACCTGTTCACCCTTGAGGAGGCCGGTAACCCGCCGTCGCCCAAGACGAACCCCAGAAGCAGCGGCCGGTCGCGGGTCGCCGCGGTGCGCTGAACGGCACAGCGTTTCCGAAGTCAGCCCTCTGCGCAGACGGCGGTCGCAGGACTATATCGTTCGCCAATGTGACAATCCGGGTTGCCCTTCTCCGCAGTTCTTGACATACTACCATACAAGAATGTGAGCCAACCGCTCGGCTGGAAGGAAATGCTCTCCATGCAATCGCCCGCGCCCACCGTCCCTCCTTCCGGCACCCCGTCGCGGCGCCTCGGCGTTTCCGGCCTTGCCACTCTGCCGATGGCAGTGGCAAAGCCCGGCTACGACCGCAACGACCTCGACATCGGGATCGTCCATCTCGGTGTCGGTGCCTTCCAGCGTGCCCATCAGGCGGCATACACCGACGCCCTGCTGGAAAAGCAATTCGGGCCGTGGGGTATCGCGGGTGTCAGCCTGCGCAGCCCCGACACCCGCGATGCGCTGGAACCGCAGGACGGTCTCTACACCGTCGCGGTGCGCGATGCGGAGGGGGAGCGGCTGCGGGTGATCGGCTGCCTGCTGGACCTGCTGGTGGCGCATGAAAATCCCGACGCGGTGCTGGAGCGGATGTGCCGCCCGTCGGTGCGCATCGTCACCCTGACGGTGACCGAGAAAGGCTATTGCCACGATCCGGCCACCGGCGCGCTGAACGAGGCGCATCCCGATATCCGCCACGATCTGGATGAGCCGGGCAAGCCGCGGACCGCCATCGGCTTCCTGGTCGAGGCGCTGGCCCGCCGCCGCGCCGCCGGGCTGGTGCCCTTTACGGTGCTGAGCTGCGACAACCTGCCGAGCAACGGCGACACCGTCGCCCGCATCCTGCGCCGCTTCGCCGAACTGCGCGATCCGGCCTTCGGCGCCTGGGTTGCGGAGACGGTCGCCTGCCCCAACAGCATGGTCGACCGCATCGTCCCCGCCACCACGGAAGCCGACCGGGCGCGCGTTTCCCAGACGCTCGGCGTTCAGGATGCCTGGCCGGTGGTGACGGAGCCCTTCACACAGTGGGTGGTCGAGGACCGCTTCCCCGCCGGACGCCCGGCCTGGGAGACGGTCGGGGTCGAACTGGTCGCCGATGTCCATCCCTATGAGACGATGAAGCTGCGGCTGCTGAACGGCAGCCACTCCACCATCGCCTATCTCGGCTATCTGGCAGGTTACGAGACGGTGTCGGACACCATGGCCGACCCGGCTTTCGCCACGCTGGTCCGCAACCTGATGGACCGGGAGACCGGACCGACGCTCCACATGCCGCCCGGTGCGGACATGGAGCAGTACAAGGACGCGCTGATCGCCCGCTTCCGCAATCCGGCTCTGCGCCACCGCACCTGGCAGATCGCCATGGACGGCACGCAGAAGCTGCCGCAGCGGCTGCTGAACCCGATCCGCGACCGGCTGGCCGCCGGCTTGCCAATCGGCCGGCTGGCGCTCGCCGTCGCCGCTTGGATGCGCTACGTCGCCGGCACCGACGAGACGGGCAAGCCCATCGACGTGCGCGATCCGTTGGCGGCGAAGCTGGCGGAGATCGCCGCATCCGCCGCCGGCGATCCCGACCGGTTGGCCGGGGCGCTGTTCGGCCTGAGTGCGGTGTTCGGCGAGGATCTGCCGCGCGACCCGCGCTTCACCGAGCCAGTGAACGTAGCGCTGAAGCGCCTGTTCGCCGAAGGCGCCCGCGCCGTCGTCGCGGCGACCGCCTGACCTTTTCTCACAGCATCCTCTTCAGTAGGGAGTAGTCCCGTGGTTGCCCTGACCGTCGAAAAGCCGCATGTGCTGGCTCTCCGCCCCGAAAATGCTCCCTCCGCCGGGCCGGTGAAGGCCGGCGAGGTGCTGGTGCGCGTCCAGCGTGCCGGCATCTGCGGGTCGGACCTGCACATCTACCACGGCTCCAACCCCTTCGCGGTCTATCCGCGCGTGATCGGCCATGAGTTCGCCGGCACGGTCGAGGCGGTCGGCGATGGCGTGACCAGCGTCGCGGCAGGCGACCATGTGGTGGTCGATCCGGTGGTGTCCTGCGGCCGCTGCTATGCCTGCCGGGCCGGCCGCACCAATGTCTGCGCCAATCTGGAGGTGTTCGGCGTCCACCGCGACGGCGGCTTCCGCAACCATGTCGTGGTGCCGGCCGCCAATGCGGTCAAGGTGCGCTCCGACCTGCCGATCTCGATTGCCGCCTTGGCGGAGCCGTTGTCCATCGCCGCCAACGTGCTGTCACGCACCGGCATCGGCGCCGACGACACGCTGCTGGTCTATGGCGCCGGCACGGTCGGATTGACGATTGTGCAGGTCGCCAAGCTGCACGGCGCCCGCTGCATCGTCGCCGACCTCGACGACAAGCGGCTGGAACGGGCGAAGGAGTTCGGCGCCGATGTCGTGCTCAACTCGTCCCGCGTGTCGGTTCCCGATGCGGTGCGCGACGAGAATGACGGGCTCGGCCCCACGGTGGTGATCGACGGCGCCGGCGTGCCGGCCCTGCTGGAGGAGGCCTGCCGCCTCGCCAGCCCGGCGGCGCGCATCGGCCTGCTCGGCTTCTCGCCGGCCCCCTGCAACGTCAGCCAGCAGGAGATCGTCAAGAAGGAACTGACCCTGGTCGGCTCGCGCCTGAACCGCCGCCTGCTGCCCCAGGTCATCGATTGGCTGGAAAGCGGCAAGCTGAAGCCGGCGGCGATGATCACCCAGGTCTTCCCGATCGCCGACGCGGCGAGCGCCTTCTCGCTGATCGAGACCGATCCGTCCAGCACCATCAAGGTTCAGCTCGATTTCGAAAGCTGACCGCCTGCCGATAGGCAGCCACCGATCGAAGCAATGGCGGGCATGATCCGCCCAAAACGGAGGGACACCAGGATGAACAGCAAGACCCCGATCTCGCGCCGCACGCTGGCAAAGAGCATCGGCCTCGGCGCCGGCATCGCCGCCGGTGCGACGCTGCTGGGCGGCATTGCCGCCCCTGCCATCGTGCGCGCCCAGGCCAAGACGACGCTGAAGCTCGGCCACCTCGCCAACGAGGAGAATGTCTGGCACAAGGCCTCGCTGGTCTTCGCCGAGGAAGTGGCCAAGCGCACCAATGGCGCGGTCGAGGTCAAGGTGTTCCCCAACGAGCAGCTCGGCAAGGAAACCGACCTGATCAAGGGCATCCAGCTCGGCACCATCGACTTCACCATCACGGGTGAGTCCCTGCAGAACTGGGCGCCGGCCGCCGCACTGCTGGCTGTCCCCTACGCCATCCGCGACCTCGATCACCTCGACAAGGTCGTCAGCGGCGAGCCGGGCAAGAAGATCGCCGAGTCCATCGAGCAGAAGACCCAGCTGGTTCCGCTGACCTACTTCGCCCGCGGCCCGCGCAACCTGACCAGCAAGCGCCCGATCAAGTCGCCGGACGAGCTGAACGGCCTGAAGATGCGCGTTCCCAACGTGCCGCTGTTCGTGTCCTTCTGGCAGGGGCTGGGCGCCAAGCCGACGCCGATGGCCTTCTCGGAGGTGTTCACCGGCCTGCAGAACGACACCATCGAGGCGCAGGAGAACCCGCTGGCGCTGATCAAGTCGGCGAGCTTCTACGAGGTCCAGAAATACGTGAACCAGACGGAGCACGTGATCAGCTGGATCTATCTGGTCGGCGGCTCGAAGAAGATGAACAAGCTGCCGGCCGAGCAGCGCGCCGCCATCATGGAGGCCGCCAAGGCCGCCCAGGCCGCCGAGCGCAAGCTGTTCATCGAGGATGAGGCCAAGCTGGCCGCCGACCTGAAGGCCAAGGGCATGGAGTTCATCGCCGTCGACAAGGCCGCTTTCGCCGAGAAGGGCCGTCCGGCCGTCGTCGCGGCGCTGTCGCCGGAGATCAAGCCGATCTACGACGAAATCCTCGCGGTGAAGTGAGCGGAGATTAAGGCCCTCTCCCGGAACGGGAGAGGGCGCCCGTCTCCCCCCAAACCGCAAGAGTCCTTCCATGCGCAACGCCTTTGCCGCCCTGGTGTCGGCCGTCTCCGCCCTTTGCCGTTGGGGAACCCTGGCGGCCATCGGCGTCCTCATCGTCGTCGTGACCATTCAGGTGCTCGGCCGGATACCGGGCTTTCCGTCGCCGCCCTGGACGGAGGAGGTGGCCCGCTTCGCGCTGGTCCATCTCGTCGCCTTCTCCTGCGGGCTGGCGCTTTTGCGCGGCGAGTTGGTGAACGTCGACATGTTCGTCCTGCTGCTGCCGAAGCCCTTGCAGGCCGCCGTCGCCCGTCTGGTCGACGTGGCCATCCTGGTCTTCGCCATCGCGATCATTCCCGGTGCCTGGGACTATGTCGTCGGCAGCCTGGGTGAGCGGGCACGGTCCATCAACGTCCCGATGATCTGGGTCTATGTGGTGACACTGATCATCCCGGTCTCGCTCGCCTTCTTCTCGATTGCCCGGCTGGCCGGGCTCGGGCGCGACTCCGCGCCGCCCAGCCATGGGGAAACCGTCTGATGGTCACCGCACTGTTCGTCACCTTCGCCGTCCTGCTGATCCTGGGCGCGCCGGTGGGCATCGCCTTGGGCGGTGCGTCGGCGGTCTATCTGGTCGGCAGCGACATCGACCTCGCGGTGGTCCCGCAGTTCATGTATGCGGGCATGGACAGCTTCGTCCTGCTCTGCATCCCCGGCTTCGTGCTGGCCGGCAACCTGATGAACGGCGGCGGCATCACCGACCAGATCGTGTTGTTCAGCAACCGGCTGGTCGGGCATATCCGCGGCGGCCTCGGCCTTGCCAACGTCACCGGATCGATGGTGTTCGCCGGCATCTCCGGCACCGCGGTGGCGGAGACCGCCTCCATCGGAGCGGTGATGATCCCGGCGATGCGCAAGTCCGGCTATGACGCCCCCTTCGCCGCCGCCGTGACCGCCGCCGCCTCCACCGTCGGTCCGATCATTCCGCCCAGCGTGCCGATGATCATCGTCGGCACCCTGACCGGCCTGTCGGTCGGCAAGATGTTCATGGCCGGCGCCGTTCCCGGTGTGCTGCTCGGCCTCGGCATGATGCTGACGGTGTGGATCCTGGCGCGGGTGCGCAATTATCCGCGGGAACCGTGGCAGGGCTTCGGCGCGCTGGTCCGCGCCAGCCGCGGCGCCTTCTGGGCGCTGCTGATGACGGCCATCATTCTGTTCGGCATCGTCGGCGGCTATTTCACCCCGACCGAAGCCTCCATCGTCTCGGCGATCTATGCCTTCGTCATCGGGCTGTTCGTCTACAAGGGCTTTACCCTGCGCCAGCTGCCGGCGATCCTGCTGGAGAGCGCCATCGGATCGGGCGGGCTGATCCTGCTGGTCGGCCTCGCCAACGTCTTCGGCTGGATCCTGACCAGCGAGCAGATTCCGCAGGCCATCGCCGCCTCGATGCTGGCGCTGACCACCAACAAATATCTGATCATCCTGCTGATCAACATCCTGCTGCTGATCGTCGGCACCTTCATGGAGACGATTGCGGCACTGATCATCCTGTTCCCGCCGCTGCTGGCGGTGGCGACCCAGGTCGGCATCGACCCGATCCATTTCGCCACCTTCGCCGTGCTGAACCTGATGATCGGCCTGACCACCCCGCCGGTCGGCGTCTGCCTGTTCGTCGCGGCCAACATCGCGAAGATCTCGCTGGGTGCGATCACCAAGGCGATCTGGCCCTTCCTGCTCTGCAACATCCTGATCCTGTTCCTGGTCTCCTACATCCCGGCCCTGTCGCTGTGGCTGCCGAGTCTGCTTTTCCGCTGATTTCTCCAGACTTCCAAAGCCCCCTCTCTATCCAAGGAGTTCGCAGCCATGGAACAATCCTGGCGCTGGTTCGGTCCCGAAGACGCGATCAAGCTGAACCACATCCGCCAAGCCGGCGCCACCGGCGTGGTCACCGCCCTGCACCACATCCCCTACGGCGTTGTCTGGTCGGTCGAGGAAATCCAGAAGCGCAAGGCGATGATCGAGTCCGACAAGGAACTCGGCCTCAGCTGGACGGTCACCGAAAGCCTGCCGGTGCATGAGGCGATCAAGATCGGCGAAGGCGACCTGACCGAGCTGTTCGACAATTACCGCCAGTCGATGCGCAACCTCGCCGCCTGCGGCGTGACGACCATCTGCTACAACTTCATGCCGGTGCTGGACTGGACGCGGACGGAGCTGGCGGCAGCGCTGCCGGGCGGCGGCACCTCGCTGCGCTTCAACGCCCATGAGCATGCCGCCTTCGACGTCTATATGCTGGAGCGTCCGGGTGCGGAGGAGGACCATTCGCCGGAGGTTCTCGCCAAGGCCAAGGAATGGTTCGACCGCTCGTCGGAAAGCGACCGCGCCAAGCTGCTGACCAACATCATGGCCGGTCTGCCGGGCGCCTATGACCGCTACGACATCCCCGGCCTGCGCAAGATGATCGCGCGCTTCAACGGCATGTCCGCCGATGGCCTGCGCGAGACGCTGGCCCGCTTCCTGCGCGAGGTCATCCCGACCGCGGAAGAGGTCGGCATCCGCATGGCGATCCACCCCGACGACCCTCCCCGCCCGCTGTTCGGCCTGCCCCGCATCGTCAGCACCGAGGACGACCTCGCCCACCTGATCAACGCGGTGAAGTCGCCCAACAACGGCCTGACCTTCTGCACCGGTTCGCTGGGTGCCGGACAGACGAACAATGTGCCGGCGATGGCGAAGCGCTTCGTCGAAGACATCCACTTCGTCCATCTGCGGAACGTCGCCAAGGATCCGGACGGGTCCTTCGAGGAAGCCGACCATCTGGGCGGCGACGTCGACATGGTGTCGGTCGTCACCACCCTGCTGGAGGAGCAGAAGCGCCGCCAGGACGCTGGCAACGACAACTGGCGCCTGCCCTTCCGCCCCGACCATGGCCACGAGCTGCTGGACGATGTCGGCAAGCCGACCCACCCCGGCTATCCGATGATCGGCCGCCTGCGCGGTCTGGCCGAGATCCGCGGCGTGATGACCGCCGTCGCGGCGATGAAGCAGCTGCCGGTGTGATGCGGGAGCGCGTCGGCCTCAACCGCCGGCGCGCATCCCCAGACGGGCAAGCTTCTTGTAGAAGGCGGCGCGGGAAATTCCGAGCGTCTGCGCCGCCTCCACCGCCCGGCCACCGCTGGCCGCGAGCGCCCGGCCAAGCAGCCCGCGCTCGAACTCGTCGAAGGCCTGGTCGTAGTCCGGCAGAGGCAACGATGGCGGTTCCGTCCGGACTGTCGTGCCGGCCGGCACTGAAAGACTTCCAAGCAGAGCGGCCTCACCCAGATCAGGCAAGGCTTCCGCGAGGTCCGCGGCGGTCAGGCGGCTGTTGTCGGTCAGCAGGCAGGCGCGCTCCAGCACATTGCGCAGTTCGCGCACGTTGCCCGGCCAGCGATGGCGGCTCAGCGCCTCCACCGCCTCCGGGGTCAGGCCGCGCAACGGAAGCCCGGTGCGGGCGGCGATCTCCTGCAGGATGGATTCGGCGATGGCTTCCAGCCCGCCGCCCATTTCCGCCAGGGCAGGCAGGCGGATCGGCAGCACGTTCAGACGGTAATAAAGGTCGGAGCGGAATCGGCCGTCGCGGATCCGCTGTTCCAGATCGACGTTGGTCGCCGCGATCACCCGCACATCGACCTTCACCGGCCGGTCGGAGCCCAACGGCTCGATCTCCTGCTCCTGCAAGGCCCGCAGCAGCTTGGCCTGGAGCCCCAGCGGCATATCGCCGATCTCGTCCAGGAACAGGGTGCCGCCGTCGGCGGTCTTGAAGCGCCCCTCCCGCCCGCGGCGATCCATCCCGGTATAGGCGCCGGGCACAGCACCGAAGAACTCCGCCTCCAAGAGCGTTTCCGGAATCGCCGCCACATTGACGCCGACGAAGGACCGGCCGCTGCGTGCGGACAGGCCGTGGATGGCCTGGGCGATCAGTTCCTTCCCCGTTCCGGTCTCCCCCAGCAGCAGGATCGGCGCGTCGGTGCGGGCGGCGAGGCGGGCCTTGCGCTTGACCTCCAGGCAGACCGGGCTGTCGCCGACATAGCTTTGCAGCGTGTAGCGCGGCTGCCGCCCTTCGTCGAGCCGGCGCTTGGTCGCCGCCAGTTCCGCCTCCAGCCGCGAAAGTTCGGCCAGCAGGGGTTTCAGCCGGTGCAGGCTGTCGTAGAGAACGAAGCCGACGGCGCCGATCACCGTGCCGGCATCGTCGGTCAGCGGAAAGCGCGAGACCACCAGCCGCTGGGTCCCGAACAGCATCAGGTCGAGAAGGATCGGCTGGCCGGTCGCCAGGATCTGGCGCATCTGCGAATGGGGGATGATCTCCTCCACCTCGCGGCCGATGGCCTCGGCGGGGTCGGAGATGCCGAGCATCCGGGCGTATTTCTCATTGATCCACACGACACGGGCGTGGCGGTCGACCGCCACCGTCCCTTCGGACTGGGTTTCCAGCGCCTCGAACAGCGAGGGAATCGCCCGGCTGCGCAGTAGCGCCGCGTCGCCCTGCCGCACCTCGGAGAACCGTTCCCGATCACTCACACCCGCCGTCCCCGTTCCATGTCAGCGCAGGCTTACCTTATCGGCCCCTACGTCCGAATCCGCAACCGGCCGGGGCTTGCCACTTCCGGTAAGGCCGCACTGAACCGATGGCGGGGGCGGCGCGACCATCCCACCGGCACCCTGTTCTGATCTGCACCGTTGCGTTTCCGCACGGTGACGACCTTTCGATCATCACACAGGATGGAGAATACATCATGGCGAACCAGAACGAAGGGCGCAGCGCAGGCGGCCAGCACTCCGGCGGCAACTTCAAGAACGATCCGGAACGCGCGGCCGAAGCCGGCCACAAGGGCGGCCAGGTGTCGGGCGGCAACTTCAAGAACGATCCCGAACGTGCGTCCGAGGCCGGCAAGAAGGGTGGCGAGCACAGCCACGGCGGCGGCGGCAACAACAAGGAATAGGGAGTGACCGGCTCCACGATCCGGTAACGTCCGGGCAGACCGCCCGGCTGGGAAAGCGCGCCGACTTCGGCGCGCTTTTTCTTGCCCTCAGAGAAGCTTGCGCGGCTTCGACGGAAAGGTTCATTCTCTGCACTTCCCGTCCGCCGCAACCGACCACCGCCGAAGCCCCGACCATGCACGCTCCGCGATGACCCTTCCGTCAGCCCTGCTTCTGGCCGCGGTCATCGCCACCTTGTGGATCGCAGCGCGCAGTTGGACCCTCCCCGCCTTCCCCGGCCGCACCGATTTCGTACTCATGCAGTTGTCGGCCGCCTGGTGGTCGACGGCCGTCGCCGTCGAAAGCATGGTGCCGGCGCCCGCCGACAAGCTGTTGTGGGCGGAAATGGCCTGGTTGGGCATCGTCTGCACACCGAGCCTGTGGGCGTTCTTCCTATGGTCCTACACCAGGGGCGAGTTGCCGGCACGCTGGCGGCTGGTGCTGGTGACGATCGGATTGGCGACCTGGGCGGTGGCCCTGACCAACGACGCCCACCACCTGTTCTACACCGCCATCCAGCCGGTCAACGCGGAGCCGGGCGCAGCCCTGGTCTACAGCCACGGGCTGCTCTTCTACGCCGTCACCATCTACATCTATGCCTTCATGGTGATGAGCATCGTCGTCACCGCCAGCGGCATCCACCGGGCGACGCCGGCTTACCGCACCCATTATCTTGGCTTCCTGGTGGTCATGGCAGTCCCTTGGGCGGCCAATGCCGGCTATGTCTTCGGCAACCTGACCCTGTTCGACCTGGATCCCACCGCCTTCAGCTTCCTGATGATGGACGGGATCTTCTACTGGCTGATCACCCGGCGGCGCCTTTTCGAATTGTTGCCAGTGGCCCGCGATGCGCTGCTGGACGCAGTGCCGGATCCGGTGCTGGTGCTGGACGGCGACGGCACCGTGGTGGAAGCCAATCCGGCGGCACAGGCGCTTGCCGGCGATCATGCCGCCATCGGGCGACGGCTTGTCGACCTGCCCGGGCTGTCTGCCCTGTCCACCATGGTCGCCGCCATGCCGGCGACTGCACCGGGGCCGCTGACGCTGGAATGCGGCGGCTCTCCGCGCAGTTTCGAGGTGACATTGGTACCGCTGACGGCGGGCGGCGGCGGACGCGAGGTCGGCTGCCTGCTGATGCTGCGCGACGTCACCCAACGCCGCCGCGCCGAGATGCGGCTGCAGGACACTGTGCGCCGCCTCGACCTCGCCCGGCTGGAGGCGGAGGAGCGGCTGGTGGCGGAGCAGGAGGCGAAGCGGGCGTTGAACGGCTTCCTGTCGATGGCCGCGCACGAGTTCAAGACGCCGCTCGCCATCATCGACGGGGCGGCCCAGCTTCTGCTGATGGATGCCGAGGTGAAGGCACCCGGCATGCTGCCGCGGCTGGAGAAGATCCGCCGCGCCGTGCGCCGGCAGATCAACATCCTCGAGACCTGCCTCGCCGACGACCGGCTGAACGATCCCGCCTTTGCATTGCGCCGCGACCGGCTGGAGTTGCCGGCCCTGCTGCGCGCCGCCGCCTCGGCCCAGGGCGACGCCGCACCCGGCCGGCGTATCGAGCTGGAGTTGGGCGGCTGCCCGCACTGGGTGGTGGGCGACGGTCCGATGCTGGAGTTGTGTGTCCACAATCTGCTGAACAACGCGCTGAAATACTCACCCTCCGGCACTCCGGTCGGGCTGCGGGCCCGGCAGGAGGAAGAGGCGGGAGGCCCGTGGCTGGCGCTGTCGGTCGCCGACCAGGGCATCGGCATCCCGGACAGCGAATGCCACCGGGTGTTCGACCGCTTCTTCCGCGCGTCCAACACCGGCACGGCGGCGGGGAGCGGCGTCGGGCTGAACATGGTCCGGCGCATCGCAGCGCTGCATGGCGGAACCGTGACGGTGGACAGCCGGCTGGGCGAGGGCAGCGTTTTTACCCTTAGAATTCCGTTGTGCCGGGAGTCGCTTTGCGACGAGGGGATGGCCGGCATGCCGGCGGAGTAATCCGGGCGGGAGATCGTTTCTTGCATTGATTGCCCGGTGAAGGGAATAATCCCGCTCCCTCCATCTGGACCCTGGCAATATGAGCGATCACGACCCCACCGTCGTCCGGCCGGTGCCGAAACCCCGCGTCCCCCTGGGCATCGAAGAGGTGCTGGTCGCCGTCACCATGGCGGTGGTGGCGCTGATCACCTTCGCCAACGTCGTGGTGCGCTATCTGACCGACGTCTCCTTCGCCTTCACCGAAGAGTATTCGATTGCGCTGATGGTCATTTTGACCTTTCTCGGCGCGTCGGCCGCGGTGGTGAAGGACCGGCATATCCGCATCACCTTCGTCACCGACAAGATGTCCCCCGTCAACCGCCGGCGGGCCGAGCAGTTCGCCATGGCCTGCGTCGCGCTGATGTACGGGCTGCTGACGGTTTACGGCGCCTGGGCGACCTGGGACGATTACCGGTTCGAGGTGACCTCGCCGGCGCTGGGTCTGCCGCAGTGGATCTACACGATCTGCCTGCCGGTCCTGTCGTTCGTGGTGCTGGCCCGCACCGTCGGCCGCATGGTGCGCATCCACAAGGGCACGGAGCCGCTTGAGACCGGACACATCCCGGAGGGCGAGCCGTGATCACCACACTGCTTTTCGGATCCTTCCTGGTCATGATGGTGCTGGGCGTGCCGATCGCCGCCGCCCTGGGGCTGGCCGGCACCGCCGCCATCGCCTTCGCCCATCTCGGCGTCATCTCGGTGCCGACCAGCGTCTACACCGGCATCGCCAAATATCCGCTGCTGACCATCCCGATGTTCGTGCTGGCCGGCACCATCTTCGACCGGTCGGGCGTGGCGCAGAAGCTGGTGCGCTTCGCCACCGCCATCGTCGGCCAGGGCAAGGGCGCGCTGGCGGTCATCGCCGTCGTGGTGGCGATGATGATGGGCGGCATTTCGGGGTCCGGTCCTGCCATCGCCGCGGCGGTCTGCGGCGTCATGGCCCCCAGCATGATCCGCGCCGGCTATCCCCGCCCCTACATCGCCAGCGTCATCGCGGCGGCGGCGGCCACCGACATCCTGATCCCGCCGTCGGTCGCGCTGATCATCTACAGCGTGCTGGTGCCGGCAGCCCCGACCACCTCGATGTTCGCCGCCGGCATCATCCCCGGCACGCTCGCCGGCCTTGCCCTGATCATTCCGGTCTTCTGGCTGGCACGGAAACACAATCTCGGTTCCAGGCTCTCGCACGAGCCACGCCCGCCCTTCTGGCGCAGCCTGTGGGACGCGTCGCTGGGCCTGTTCGCCAAGGTCATCATCCTGGGCGGCCTGCGTCTCGGCATCTTCACCCCGACGGAGGCCGCAGTGATCGCGGTGGCCTACGGCCTGCTGCTGGGCATGGTGGTCTACCGCACCATCCGCTTCCGGGATCTCTATTCGATGCTGGTTGAGGCGGCGGAGATTTCCGCCATCATCCTGACGGTGATCGCGCTTGCCAGCGTGTTCGGCTGGGCGCTGAGCACTTTGTCGGTGATCGACCCCATCGCCGACGCCATCATCCATTCGGGTCTGGGCGAATACGGCGTGATGGCCTTGCTGGTGGTGCTGCTGACCATCGTTGGCACCTTCCTGGACGGCATCTCGATCTTCATCATCCTGTTGCCGCTGCTGATCCCCATCGCCACCGCCTACAAGTGGGACCTGACCTGGTTCGGCGTCATCCTGACCCTGATGATCGCCGTCGGCCAGTTCACCCCGCCGATGGCCGTCAACCTGATGGTCGCCTGCCGCATGACAGGCTGTTCGATGGAAAGCACGATCCGCTGGGTGATGTGGCCGCTGGTCACCATGCTGCTGGTGGTCGTCGCGGTGATCGTCTGGCCAGAGCTGGCGCTGTGGATGCCGCGGCAGATGGGGTTCTAGAGGAAGCGGGCGACGTCGCGGCTGGTCAGGTGCAGGCTGGCCGCGGTGTCGTAGCCGCGCCGGGCGATCTTCCCAGCCGCCGCGGCCTCGAACGCCGTGCGATGGGCAACGGCATAGGCGAGACAGTCTTCCGGCGCCGGCTCCCGCAGGCCGAGCAGGGCGCGGAAAGCCAAACGGTGGACGGCGCACCAGCCGCCGTGGCCCGCCGGCCGGAAGACCAGTGCGTCGATGTCGTCCCGCCAGGACACTCCTTCCGCAGTCATTCGCGCAACCCCAGACGCTTGGCGAGCCGGAACAGGTTGCTGCGGTCGAGCCCGAGCGACCCGGCCGCCTTCGCCCAGTTCCCGCCGCGGCGGTTCAACTGGTCCTGGATCATCCGCCGCTGAAGATCCTCCACCGCATCCCGCAGCGACAGATCTTCCGTCGGCAGATCGGCAGGCGCATCCGGTCGGCGCGGCGGCGGCATGGCTGCCATCGGCGACGCAATCCCCTCCCCCATCTCCTCGAGCCCCAGATCGCCTGGGGTCAGGGTCAGCACGCCGCCGTCCGGTGGGCGGGCGACGCGGGCGCGGATGGCGCCGCGACCGATGGCGTGTTCCAACTCCCGCACATTGCCGGGCCAGGGATAGGCCAGCATACGCCGCTCCGCCGCCACCGACAGACGCAGGTTGCGCAGGCCGAGCCGCGCCCGGTTGCGCTCCAGGAACAGGCCGGCCAGACGCAGGATGTCGGTGCCGCGGTCGCGCAGCGGCGGCACCCGCAGCGGATAGACGCTGAGCCGATGATAGACGTCGGCCCGAAAACGGCCTGCCCGCACCTCAGCCGCCAGATCGCGGTTGGTGGCGGCGATCACCCGCACATCGACGGTGATGTGACGGTCGGAGCCGACGCGCTGGATCTCGCCGTTCTGCAGGGCCCGCAGCATCTTCGCCTGCGCCGCCAGAGGCAACTCGCCGACCTCGTCCAGGAACAGGGTGCCGCCGTCGGCCAGCTCGAACTTTCCGCGCCGGTCCGCCGAAGCACCGGAAAAGGCCCCGCGCACATGACCGAACAGTTCGCTTTCCACCAGCGCGTCCGGCAGGGCGGCGCAGTTGACATGGACCAGCGGCCCGGTGGTCCGGGCGGAGCGGGCATGCAGCCGTCGCGCCACCAGTTCCTTGCCCACCCCGGTTTCGCCCAGCACCAGCACGACGAGGTCGCTGGCCGCCACCGTGTCGATCTCCATCAGCAGGCTCGCCATCGCCGGGCTGGCGCCGATGGGGTCGAAGTCGAGGCCCTGCGGCGGATCGTCGAGGATCCGCAGGGCTGTGCCGCCATCGCCAGCCGGGGCGGAACGCCGTTCCATCGCCGCCGCAAGGTCGGCGGCGAGCCGGGCCCAGGCGGCAATCGCCCCCTCCCACCCTTCGAAACGCCCGTCGTTCAGCGCATCCAGGGTCAGCATGCCCCACGGCCGCCCATCGACGCTGAGCCGCGCGCCGACGCAGTCATGGACATGCAGACGCTGGCGCAGGTCGGGGATCAGCCCGTCATAAGGGTCGGGAAGCTCGCAGCCGACGGGAAAGCGCAACGGCTCGTCCCCGGCCTCGGCAATCGCCTTGAGACGGGGATGCTCGTCCAGTTCGAAGCGCCGCCCCAGCGTGTCGGGACTGAGACCGCGGGTGGCGAGCGGCACCAGCAACCCCTCCCCCGCACGCCCGGTTCCGCCGCGGTCGTCGCGCCGCAGCAGCGCGCAGGCATCGCAAGGCAGATGGCGCGCCATCAGGTCGAGCAACATCGGCCACAGCCGTGCCGGATCGTCCAACGCCCGCAACAGCGCTCCAGCCTCTTCCAGCGGGAGTGATGGTGTCGAAATGACTGCATCGTTGTCCATACGACAACATACTGTGTGCGGTCACTTTGACAACATAGCTTCTGTACAGCACGGATTCCCACGCTGCGGCGATCTGGCACGGGCCTTGCCCTCTGATTGCGACATCGTGACGCGCAAAAGGATTGCTCCTCCCATGCTGACGCTTGGCCAGATCGCTGTCATCAAGACCACCGCTCCCGTCGTCGCCGCCAACGCGAACAAGATCACCGGCACCTTCTATCCGCTGATGTTCGAGCGTTTCCCTGAGGTGCGCGCCGTCTTCAACCAAAGCCACCAGCGCAGCAGCGCCCAGCCGGAGGCCCTGGCCAACGCCATCATCGCTTACGCCTCCAACATCGACCGGCTCGAGGTGCTGGGGCCGGCGGTGGATGGGATCGTGCAGAAGCATGTCTCGTTGAACATCACGCCCGACCAGTACAAGATCGTCGGCACCTGCCTGATGGAAGCCATCGGCGAAGTTCTGGGCGACGCGGTCACCGCCGAGGTCGCCGACGCCTGGGGTGCCGCCTATTGGCAGCTGGCGGAGCTGCTGATCGCGGCGGAAGAGAAGGAATATGCCCGCAAGGCGGCGTTGACCGGCGGCTGGCGCGGTGCCCGCCGCTTCCGCATCGCGGAGAAGACACCCGAGAGCGCCGTCATCACCTCATTCCTGCTGGCGCCGGTCGATGGACGGACGGTGATGGACTTCCATCCCGGCCAGTATCTCGGCCTGCGGCTGACCATCGACGGCGAGACCGTCCATCGCAACTACAGCTTGTCGGCTTCGCCGAACGGCACGAACTACCGCATCTCGGTGAAGCGGGAACAGCAGGGGCTGGTTTCCGTCTTCCTTCACGACCGCGTGCAGGTCGGCGACGAGATCGACGTCTATCCCCCCGCCGGCGAGTTCGTGCTGCGCGAGGGCACCGGTCCGCTGCTGCTGATCACCGGCGGTGTCGGCCAGACCCCCGCCCTGCCGCTGGCCGAACAGGCGCTCGCTGCCGGACGCAAGGTCATCTACGTGCATGCGGCACTCAATGGCTCGGTCCATGCCTTCCGCCGGCAGGTCGACCGGTTGGCCGCGTTGCATGATTCGCTGAAGCCGGTCTACTGCTACGCCGACCCGCAGCCTGGTGACGAGCCGCACATGGTCGGTCTGCTGGACGAGGAGCGGCTGGGCAAGCTGCTGCCGCAGGAGCCGGAGGTCGCCGCTTATGTCGTCGGTCCGAAGCCCTTCATGGCTGCGGTGGTCAAGGCGCTGACCGCGCTCGGCCTGCCGGAATCGGCCATCGTGCACGAATTTTTCGGCCCGCGCGAAACGCTCGCCTGACGCGACGCCGACACCGCCTTGCCTCCGACTGGATGGGCCGGCCTTTCGAAGGCCGGCCTTCTTTCTGCCTGTCCCGCAGACCACAGGATCGTTGCGTCCGCCGGTTGTGAGTAAATCTGTTATATCACCAGTTTTATATATGCCGGCGATCGGCTTGGATCATCATTCCGCCTCGTAGCGGCCAAGCCATGCGCGCTTCTGGTGAAATCGAAACGGGGGTCGACTGGCCGATCATTGCGCTGCGGCATGTTTCGTAGGCTGTCACGGAAGAATCGTGGATTCTCCTTATTTCTTTCTTAAGCGATTTGGCGCTTTCCTAGTCAAGGAACGGTCAAATTATTTGCAATTGTTCCTTTTCTGCGACATCGCCCGCGACCGTCGCAGGCAAGGGTCGGGGGAATGACGGTGCGGCGAGAGCCGGAACGGCCAGCCGCAATGACTTATGGAGCGTCGGTGTCCGAGCACCGAAGGGGGAGGATGGGATGTCGAAGGATAGCCAGAGCATGACGCGTCACGGCGCACCCGCCAAGGGCGGTGCATGGTATTCCGGGCTGCGCGCCAAGCTGATGATCGCCATCGGCGTGGTGCTGTCCGGCACGCTGGTCGCGGCTGCGGTGGCGCTGGTCGGCTATGCGAACGTGCGCACCACCATCGACGCCATCGTCGGCGAAGCGGTGCCGGCGATGACCGAGGGCATGGCGGTGGCGCAACAGGCCGAACGGCTGGTGGCTTTGGCCCCGGCCCTGACCTCCGCCGACACAGCTGCCACGCGCGAGGCGGTCTCCGCCCGAATCGGCGTCGCGAAGGAGGAGTTCAACGCGCGCCTGTCCCGGCTGCGCGCCACCGGTTCCGCCGGGACTCAGCTCGCTGCGATCGAAGAGGCGTCGAAGGGGCTGCTCGGCAACCTTGTGCAGCTCGACCAGGCAGCAGCCGAACGGGTGGCGCTCGGTGCCGAACGCATGGCGATGATGCCGAAGGTGATGGCGGCCGAAGCGGAAATCCAGAAATTCACCGCGCCTTGGACGTCCGTCCTGAACAATGACGAGGAGCAGGCCCGTTCCACCCTGGCTGAGCCGGACGCGGCCCCCGCGGCGATGCGCGAGGCGGTGGCGACCTTGAACAAGGTGATGACGCAGAAGAAGCCGCTGGCCATTGTCACGGCCGAGGCCGCCAACATCCGCAACATGCTGATGGAAGCCTCGACCACCAGGGACGATCAGCGGCTGGCGATCATCGAGACGCGGGTGGGCGTGTCGCTTGCCGGGCTTTCCACCAGCGCCGAGGCCCTGCCGGAACGTCTGGCTGCCGTCGCCACCAAGCAGGCGGAACTGCTGAGCGGCTTTTCCATCGGCGAAAACTCCATGGTCACCCTGCGCCAGAAGGAACTGACCATCGAGGGTTATTTCACCCAGCTGCTGGAGAGCAACCACGCCCTGACCACCACGCTCGCCAAGAGCATCGCCACCCTGGTGGATGGGCAGAAGAGCAGCATCGCTGAGGCCAGCGCCGCCACCACCCGCATGCTGGACAACAGCCGCATGACCCAGATCGCCGTCGCATTGGCGAGCATCCTGGTGTCGATCCTGGTGGTCTGGCTCTATATCGGCCGGATCGTCATCCGCCGCATGATGGATCTGAAGACCGGCATGGGCCGCATCGCCGCCGGTGACCTGGATGCCGAGATTGCCCTGACCGGCAAGGATGAGATCGCGGAGATGGGCGCGGCGCTGCTGGTCTTCCGCGACACCGCGCGCGAGGTGGAAACCGCCCGCGCTGCCGCCGAGGCTGAACGCCAGCGGGCGGCCGGCGAACGTCGCCAGACCATGCTGTCGCTGGCCGACCAGTTCGAAAACGGCGTCAAGACGGTGGTGGAGACGGTGTCCGCCGCTGCCACCCAGATGCACCAGACCGCCGCCGGCATGGTGGCGACCGCCGACGACACCTCGCGACAGGCCGGCAATGCCGCCGAAGCGGCGGAAACCGCGTCGGTCAACGTGGATGGCGCTGCATCGGCCGCGCACGAGCTGTCGCAGTCGATCAGCGAGATCGCCCGGCAGGTGACCGAATCGGCGACCATCGCCGCCAAGGCCGCCAATGAGGCCGAGCGCACCGACAGCACCATGCGCGAACTGAACGAGGCGGCCAGCCGCATCGGCGCCGTGCTGGACCTGATCTCCGACATCGCCGGCCAGACCAATCTGCTGGCCTTGAACGCCACCATCGAGGCCGCCCGCGCCGGGGAGGCCGGCAAGGGCTTCGCCGTGGTGGCGAGCGAGGTGAAGCAGCTGGCCAGCCAGACGGCCAAGGCCACCGAGCAGATCGCCGGCCAGATCGGTGCCATGCAGCAGGCGACCGGCGAGGCGGTCGGCGCCATCCGCAGCATCGGCCTGACCATCGGCCGCCTGAACGACATCGCTGCCAGCATCGCCGCGGCGGTGGAGGAGCAGGGTGCCGCCACCTCGGAAATCGCCCGCAACGTCCAGCAGGCTGCGGGCGGCACGGCCCAGGCTTCCCAGAACATCGGTCAGGTGCGGACCGCCGCCGGCCAGACCGGACAGTCGGCCCAGGAAGTCCTGTCGGTCGCCCAGGAGGTCTCCAGCCAGACCGGCCGTCTCCAGCAGCAGATCGACCGCTTCCTCAGTCAGGTGCGGTCGGCGTGATGCCGATGGAGGGCCCCTCTTCCAGGCGGGACGAGGGGCCCTTCACTTTTCAGTTCCGAACCGGTTTCAGCCCTGGACCACCGTCTGGCGCTGGGTGCCCAGCCCTTCGATGCCCAGTTCCACCACATCGCCGGCCTTCAGGAAGACCTGCGGCTTCTGGCCCATGCCGACGCCGGGCGGAGTCCCGGTGGAGACGATGTCACCCGGCTGAAGGCTCATGAAGCGCGACAGATAGGACACCAGATAGCGCACGCCATAGACCATGGTGGCGCTGCTGCCGTCCTGATAGCGGTGGCCATTGACCTCCAGCCACATTTTAAGTTTCTGCGGTTCCTCGATCTCGTCCCGGGTCACCATCCAGGGGCCGGTCGGACCGAAGCTGTCACAGCTCTTGCCCTTGGTCCACTGGCCCTGCCGTTCGATCTGGAAGGCGCGCTCGGACACGTCGTTGACGATGCAATAGCCGGCGACATGGTCCATCGCCTCGTCTTCCGAGACGTATTTGGCGGTCTTGCCGATGACGAAGGCCAGTTCGACCTCCCAGTCGGTCTTTTCCGAACCGCGCGGCAGTTCGATGGGATCGTTCGGACCGACGATGGCGCTGGTCGCCTTCATGAAGATGATCGGCTCCGGCGGCACCGCCATGCCCGTTTCCGCCGCATGGTCGGAGAAGTTCAGGCCGATGCAGACCATCTTGCCCACCTGCCCGACGCAGGGGCCGAGGCGCGGGTTGCCCTCCACCAGCGGCAGCGAGGCCGGGTCGATGGCCCGCAGCCGGTCCAGCCCGTCCGGCAGCAGAGTGGCGCCGGCGATGTCGTCGACATGGGCGGACAGATCGCGGATGCGGCCGTCGGCATCCAGCAGGCCCGGCTTTTCCTGGCCCGGCGGGCCGTAGCGCAGCAGTTTCATGAAAAACCCTTCCAGATAAGGAGGTTGCCTCCGACAGGGCGGCGATGCCGGCCGATCCTGCCCGGACGGTGAGGAATGTAAAGGGGAGAGCGAACGAATTGTAGCATTGCTTCACAGGCGGGTCGACAGAGCGACCAATCTGTAGTAAAACTACATCTGGTTTCGATACGCCCCATATGCTGCCCCTTCGGCAGCCACTCCGGTCCTCCCATGCTGGACAGCATCGCCTCCTCCCTCGACAGCCTGCGCCGTGCGGAAGCAGCGGTGGCGCGCAGCGTGCTGGCCGATCCCGACGCCGCGGTGCGCGACAGCCTGGCACAGCTTGCCGGCAAGGCGGGGGTCAGCGAACCGTCGGTCCTGCGCTTCTGCCGCTCCGCCGGTTTCGGCGGCTTCCAGGAATTCAAGATCGCGCTGGCGCAGCATCTGGCCGCTTCCGCTGCGCGGGAGGAGGCCGGCGACCGCCCGACACCGCTGGTGCGCGATCTTTCTCCCGGCGACAGCGTCGCCAGTGCCGCGGAGAAGGTGCTGAACCGCTCCATCGACGCGCTGGTCCGCCTGCGCGGCCGGCTCGACAGCATGGCGCTGGAAAAGGCGGCCGGGGTGCTGGCACGGGCGCGGCGGGTGCAGATCGTCGGCGTCGGTGCGTCCGGTGCCGTGGCGCTGGATGCCCATCACAAGCTGTTCCGCCTGCTGCCGCAGGTCACCGCCAGCACCGACGCCCACCTCCAGGCGATGGCCGCCGCGACGCTAGGCCCCGGCGACGCGCTGCTGGCGATCTCCAAGACCGGCACCAGCGACGAGATCTTCGACGTCGCTGCCATCGCCCGCGACGGCGGGGCGACGGTGATCGCCATCACCGCATCGGCAACACCGCTGGCCGAACGCGCCGACATCCGCCTGACCGTCGATGTCGACGAGGACACCGCGGTCCACACCCCGATGGCCTCCCGTCTGGCACAGCTGGCGCTGATCGACGTGCTGACCGTCGCCGTCGGCCTGCAGGCCCCGCCCGGCCTCGACCGCCGTCTGGCCCGCATCAAGTCCGTCCTGGCCGGGCACCACCGCGCGCCGGAGCGGCCGGCTTCCGTTTCAAACTCCGCGTCTTCCGCCACCCGAAGAAAAACCGAGGAATCCTGATGTCCACCACGCAAACCCCGAATGAAATCCTGGACCAGCTCGTCGCTTACGGCGTCGTTCCGGTCATCCGCAACAGCTCCGCCGATCTGGCGCGCACCGCCGTGACTTGGCTGCGCGAGGCCGGTTACGGCACTTTCGAGATCACCATGACGACCCCCGGCGCCGTCGGCCTGATCGAGGAGCTGTCGGCGGAGGGCGGCGCCCTGATCGGCGCCGGCACCGTCCTGACCCCGGCCGCCGTCGCCGACGTGGTGAAGGCCGGCGCCAAGTATGTCGTGTCGCCCTGCGTCGTGCCCAAGGTGGCCGCCGCCTGCCGCGACCATGGCGTGGCCTGCCTGATGGGTGCCCTGACCCCGACCGAGGTGCATGCCGCCATATCCGCCGGTGCCGATGCCATCAAGATCTTCCCGGCCTCCACCGTCGGTCCGGCGCACATCAAGGCGCTGAAGTCGGTCTTCCCCGGCGTCCGCTTCGTCCCCACCGGCGGCATCGACGCCACCACCGTGGCCTCCTATGTCGCGGCCGGCGTCGCCTGCGTCGGTGCCGGCGGCAAGCTGGTCGATGAAGCCCTGGTCAAGAAGGGCGACCGCGAGGGCATCCTCGCCGCCGGCCGCCAGCTGATGGAAGCCTATCGCGCCGCCAAGGGCGCGTGAGCGAACCGGCATGAGGCGGGGGGCCGAACCTCCGCCTCAAACCCCTTCCAGCACCCCACGCACCGCGTCCATCGCCGCGAGGCCGCGGCTGAAGGCCGATTCCGCGGTGGCCGCCAGTTCCTGTGCCTCCACCCGGCGGCCTTCGCGCATGCCGTCCTCCACCGCCCGCATCAGCCCGACGAAGGCGGTCAGGCCGAAATGGCTGGCGGCTCCGGCAAGCCGGTGGGCGATGTCCTCGATCTCGTCGTCGGGGGTGTCGGCGGCGGTCAGGCGGGGCAGCCCCTCCTGGGCCGACTCCAGCAGCAAACCACGGATGGTGGCGAAGCGGGCGGGGCCGAGGGAGCGGATGTAGCGCTCCAGAATTTCCTCGTTCACATCGTCCTCCACCACCCGCGGGCGGGGCGACGCCTCCGTCAGGGTCAATCCGACCTCCGGCTCTTCATCGTCGTCGGCGCGCGGGGCAACGGCGTTCGACAGCAGGTGCATCAGCCGTTCCGGGAAGATCGGCTTCTCGATCACCGCATCGATGCCGGCTGCGATGTAGCGGGCACGGTCGGCGGCAAAGACATTGGCTGTCACCGCGACGATGGGCACCGCCGCACGGTCGGCATCCGTCAGGGCGCGGATGCGGCGCGCCACCTCCGGACCGTCGATGTCGGGAAGGCGAATGTCCAGCAGGATGGCGTCGAAACGCCGTCGGGTCGCCAGTTCCAGCGCGCTTTCGCCGGTTTCGGCGACAGTGATGCGGTGGCCGGCGTCGGACAGCAGCCCCAGCGCCACCTCCCGGTTGATCGCGTCGTCCTCCACCAGCAGCAGGGCCAGCGACCGCACCCGGCTGATCGGCAGAAGCCGGCCGGGCCGGGCCGGGAGCGCCGGCTCCTCCACCCGCAGCAAGGGGATGGTGACGGTGAAGACGCTGCCCAGCCCCTCCACACTGTCGACACGGATGCTGCCCTGCATGGCGTCCAGCAGGTGGCGGACGATGGCGAGCCCCAGCCCGCTGCCGCCGAACCGCCGGGCGATGGTCGGATCGGCCTGCTCCAGCTTTTCGAAGATGGCGGCGCGGCGGTCGGCCGGCACGCCGATCCCGGTGTCGCGCACGGCCAGACGCAGCATCTCTCCGGCACCGGAACGTTCCGGATCCGACTCGATGTCGACACGCAGGTCCACCCCGCCGCGCTCGGTGAACTTCACCGCATTGCCGACGAGGTTCACCAGGATCTGCCGAAGCCGCTGACGGTCGACCACCACCAGTTCCGGAACCTCCGGCGCGATGTCGAGGTCGAGGTAAATTCCCTTCTCGTTCGACAGCCCTTCCACGGTCGCAACGACCTCTTCCAGCACCGGCAGCAGAGCGCAGGGAGCCGGGTCGAGGTCGAGCTTGCCGTCCTCGATCTTGCGCAGGTCGAGGATGTCGTTGACCTGATCGAGCAGCCCATGGCCGCAACGCATGATCGACATGGCGTAGCGCCGCTCCCCGGCATGCAACTGCCCGGTCAGCAGCAGGCGGCACAGCCCGAGGATGCCGTTCAGCGGCGTGCGCATCTCATGGCTGACGGTGGCGAGGAACTCCGTCTTGGCGGCGTCGGCGCGTTCCGCCCGGTCCTTGGCCTGCCGCAGCTCCTCGCGTGCCCGCCGCGACGCGGTGATGTCGTTGGCGACGCAGATGATGCGGCAGCGCCCGTCGCCCGACCATTCGAAGGGATGGCGCTGCAACGCGAAGACGCTGTTCTCGCCGTTGCGGGCAAGAACCAGTTCCTCCACCCCCAGGGAGCGCATAGCCCCCGGATCGCCGCCGGCGAGCGCCCGACCGGTCTCCGGACCCAGCACCTCGGCCAGCGTGCGGTCCTCGATGTCGGCGCGGCGGGTGCCGAAGCAATCCTCCGCCGCCCGGTTCCACAGCACGACGCGCCCGCTGTCGCCGTCCAGCACGTAGAGGACGCTCGGCACATTGTCGATCACCGCATCCAGGAAAGCCTGTGTCCGGCGCAGCAGTTCCTCCGCCTCGCGGCGGCGGGTGATGTCGACGACCGAACTCAGAAGCACCTCCTCGCCCTGGAATTCAAAGGCGATGCCGGACAGCAGGCCCCACAGCCGGCGGCCGGTACGGGTCACCAGTTCGGTCTCCACATCCAGCGCCAGCCCGCTGGTGAAGACGTCGCGAACGAACTCCTCGCGGACCTGCGGGACATACCAGACGCTGGCGGCGGGGCGCCCCAGCAGTTCGCCGGCCTCGTTGACTTCGAACAGGTCGGCTGCCCGGCGGTTGACGAAGCGGATCTGCCCATCGGCGCGGCCGGAGATCACCAGCGGGACCGGAGCGGCTTCCAGCACCGTGCGCAGCCACTGCTCGTTGCGGCGCAGCGCCTCGCTCTTGTCCTCCGTCTCCTGGATGTAGAAGCGCAGGGCGCTGGCCAGTTCGCCGATCTCGTCTGCGCCGGTCACCGGCACCTCCGCCCGGCCGCCGCCGGTGCGGTCGCGGATCGCCTCGCTGACCGCCCACAGCCGGGCCAGCACCTTGCGCCGCACATACAGCACCGACAGCACCATCCCCAGCACCACCACACCGACCGAGGCGAAGAACAGGCGGGTGTAGGTGGTCGATACCTCGATCACCTGCTGCCGGCTTTCCTCCGCCGCCTTGGTCTGCTCGACAAAGATGCCGGTGTTGAGGCCGGTGTTGACCAGCGACACCTGATTGGCGCGGTCGACCAGCCCGTTCAGCATCTCCGAAGCCTGCAACTCCGCCTGCCGCTGGCGGAAGACGGATCGATCACCCTCCACAACCGACCGCATGCCGTCCGCAAGCCGGGCGAGCCGATCCGCCACGTCGTTTGCCGGGCTGTCCGCCGGGCCGAGCGGAGCGGACCCATCCAACGCCGACAGTTGCGCCATCGCACTGTCGGCCAGCCGGGTGAGCGCAAAGCTGTTCTCCGCCTGGTGGACCGAAGCGATCAGGAACAGCAACCGTTCGGCCATCGCCAGCCAGCGTTGTACGCCCGCATCCTCCACCCCGCGCAGGGCCGGTTCTGCCAGGGCGTCGGCCATCCGCCGCACGTCACGGTTGCGCTCGGCGAGAGCACGGCGGGCGGTGATGCGGGCGGTCACGCCACGGTCGATGGCGTCGCGCAGCCGCAGGATCTCGTCGCGCTGACTCTTCAGCCCGCTTATCCTCTGGGTCTGCCGGCCATCGGACGAATCCATCTCCGCCAGCAGCCGGTCATAGCCATCCAACTGGTCGGCCAAACCCTGCTTGATCGTTTCGCGTCCAAAATTCTCCTGCGACAAAGCCAATTGTTCCAGGGTCCGCATGATCCGCTGGTGCTGGCGCTCCAGCTTGGCGGAGGCGACGACAGCCGGGAACTGCTCTGACGTGACCTTGGTGATGCCGGCATGCAGCCCGTCGAAGGCGATGTAGGCGCCGAGCCCGATGAGGAAGGCGACCAGCCCATTGAAGACGAGCGCGCCGAACAGCCGCGCGCCGACGCCGATCCTGACCACCCCGGCCTTCCCGGATCCGGAAAGGCCCGCCCCCGCCTTGCTTTCGCCTGCCATTCCCGTTCCCGCTTCCCACGGCCGCGCACCGTTTGCGTGGCGGCGCCGGCAGCGTATCATAGCGCGGCCGTCGGATAAGGGGAGAAGGATGGGGTCGATGCCTGTTGCCGCCGCGGCCGGCCTGCTGCTGGCGCTGCAACCGTTGCTGTCCGCCGGAGCCATCGCGGAGCAAGCGGACGCCGCCGCACGCAACGGCGACCGGCCGGTCCTTGCCGAAATCGAGAGGCGCGGGGTCGTCCGCTGCGGGGTGTCCTTCAATCCCGGCTTCGCCGCCAATGACGACGGCGGGCGGCCGGTCGGCTTCATGGTCGACCTGTGCCGGGCGCTGGCTGCAACGGTTTTGGGCAAGGCCGACGCCATCGAAGTCCGCCGTCTGTCCAAGCCGCAGGAATTCGCCGCCGTCGCCACCGGCGAGGTTGACGTCTCCTTCGCCCAAACCTCCTGGACGCTGACGCGCGACGCCACCTATGCCGTCGATTTCGGACCGCCGATCTTCTACGACGTGCAGGGCATTGCCGCATGGCGGCTGCCCGACGGCCATTCGGCGCTGGACGGAGACCTCACGGTCTGCGTGCCGGCCGGCACCACCACCCAGGCCGAGCTTGAAACCCTGATCGGCAGCGGCAAGCGGCCTTGGAAGGTCCGCAGCTTCCCCGGCTGGCCCGACACGCTGGAAGCATTTCTCAGCCGCGACTGCGCAGCGATCAGCGCCGACCGCGCGCTGCTGACCACGGCGCTGCACATGCTGAACACACCGCAGGACGCGGTGGAGATCGCCGACATTCCATCGCCGCTGGCCTCGCGGGAGCCGCTGGCCCCGCTGACCCCGAACAGCGACCGCAACTGGATGGCGGCGGTGCGCTGGACCATGTTCGCCCTGTTCCTGACCGACGATGCCGGGGTGTCAGGCGCCAACGCCAACTTCCAACGCATCACAGGCACTAGCGAGATGCGCCGCCTGCTGTCCGGCATGCCGGAGGTTGCGGCGAAAGCGGGGTTGCGGCCGGACTGGGCCTATCAGGCGGTGGTGCAGGTCGGCAATTACGGCGAGATCTTCGAGCGCAATCTCGGAAACAGGTCGCCCTTCAAGCTTGACCGCGGCCTGAACCGGCCCTGGACTCAAGGGGGCCTGCTCTATGCTCCCGTGTTCCAATAGGCCCGGTAACTGCTTAAAAGACCAGCGTAACCCATTGCCGTGCCCCTGATACCCCCGACCATGGTCGGGGGTGACGCGCACTGTTTGTGAACGCAACTATCAGTGACATAACAAAGGCGCGAGCTCGGTCATCACATCGCGTGACTGAAAGCCATCGCATGCCAAAAACCAACCAAAACTATGGACTATTCACTTGGGAGGGTGAAGACCATGGCCTATGCGGCTTCGACGTCGGACGCTGTCCGACCGATGACGGGCGAGGAGAAGAAAGTGATCTTCGCATCCTCGCTCGGGACCGTCTTCGAGTGGTATGACTTCTATCTTTACGGATCGCTCAGCGCGGTCATCGCCGCGCAGTTCTTCTCCGGCGTCAACCCGACCGCAGGCTTCATCTTCGCATTGATGGCGTTCGCCGCCGGTTTTGCGGTCCGTCCCTTCGGCGCCCTGGTCTTCGGCCGTCTCGGCGACATGATCGGCCGCAAATACACATTCCTGGTCACCATCCTGATCATGGGCCTGTCGACCTTCATCGTCGGCATCCTTCCCAATTATGCTTCCATCGGCATCGCCGCCCCGATCATCCTGATCGGGCTGCGCCTGCTGCAGGGGCTGGCGCTGGGCGGCGAGTATGGCGGTGCCGCGACCTATGTCGCCGAACACGCACCGCACGGCCGCCGCGGCAACTACACCTCCTGGATCCAGACCACCGCGACGCTCGGCCTGTTCCTGTCGCTGCTCGTCATCCTGGGCTGCCGCGTCGCCATGTCGCCGGAAGACTTCAATGCCTGGGGCTGGCGCATCCCGTTCCTGATCTCCATCGTGCTGCTCGGCATCTCGGTGTGGATCCGTCTGATGCTGAACGAGTCGCCCGCCTTCAAGAAGATGAAGGAGGAAGGCAAGCATTCGAAGGCGCCGCTGACCGAATCCTTCGGCGAGTGGAAGAACCTGAAGATCGTCCTGCTCGCCCTGTTCGGCCTCGTCGCCGGTCAGGCGGTGGTCTGGTACACTGGCCAGTTCTATGCCCTGTTCTTCCTGACCCAGACGCTGAAGGTCGATGCACAGGCAGCCAACCTGATGATCGCGGCGGCCCTGCTGATCGGCACTCCCTTCTTCGTGATCTTCGGCACGCTGGCCGACCGGATCGGCCGCAAGCCGATCATCATGGCCGGGCTGCTGCTGGCCTGCCTGACCTATTTCCCGCTGTTCAAGGGCATCACCCACTACGCCAACCCGGCGCTCGAGGAGGCCATCGCCACCGCACCGGTCGTCGTGGTCGCCGATCCCAACGAGTGCTCGTTCCAGTTCAACCCGGTCGGCACCAGCCAGTTCACCAGCTCCTGCGACATCGCCAAGAGCGCCCTGGTGAAGCGCGGCATCCCCTACACCAACGAAGCGGCGCCCGCCGGCACCGTGGCGTCGATCAAGGTCGGCAGCACGGTCATCCCGAGCTATACGGCCGTGCCGCAGGCCAACACCACCGTGTCGCTGAGCCACGGCCCGGCCACCGCCGCCACCCCGACCGACGCCAAGGCCGCCGGTGCCGCCTTCGACAAGGGGCTCGGCGATGCGCTGAAGACCGCCAACTATCCGGCCAAGGCCGATCCGGCCCGCATCGACACGGTGATGGTCATCGCCCTGCTGACGGTGCTGGTCATCTACGTGACGATGGTCTACGGCCCGATCGCCGCGATGCTGGTGGAGATGTTCCCGACCCGCATCCGCTACACCTCGATGTCGCTGCCCTACCACATCGGCAACGGCTGGTTCGGCGGTTTCCTGCCGACCACCTCCTTCGCCATCGTGGCGGCCACCGGCGACATCTACTCCGGCCTCTGGTACCCGATCATCATCGCCGCGGCGACCCTGGTGATCGGCCTGCTGTTCGTCCGCGAGACCAAGGACGTGGACATCTACCAGCACGATTGACCGCTGCCACATGAACGCCTGACACGGCGAACGGGCGGAGGGGATGACCCTCCGCCCGTTCGCCGTTCAGCGATTGCCCGTTGTCTCTCAGGCGATGGTCAGCGTCGCATTGCGCTGGGCCGCATCGTCCACGGCGAAAGCGGCGCCGGTCGTGGGGGCAAGCGGGGCGGCGACGCGGCCCTCCTCATAACCCTCGGCGACATAATGGGCGGTCGCCGCCTGCAGGTCGCTGCCGAAGGCCGCCTGCAGATCCGGATAGCGCGCCAGATAGGACTGCGCGTCGAAGCCCAGGCTCCGCCCCTCGGTCCGGCCGATGGTGGCATAGTGCAGCGCCGCCGCCGTCGGGTCATTGCCGAAGGCCTGGATAAGGTCGGGGTTGGCGGCCAGATAGGACTCCGCATCGAAATCGAACCGGCGATTCTCGTTGCGGCCGGTCTCGATGTAGTGGCGGGTGGCATCGGCCGTGTTGGTGCCGAAGGCCGCGGCCAGATCGGGGTTGTCGGCCAGATATCCGGCGGCGTTGAAGGTCAGCGACCGCCCCTCGCTCCAGCCGAAGGAGCGGTAATGGTCGAAGGCGGCCTCGCTGTCCATCCCATAGGCGGCGGCAAGGTCCGGATTGGCGGCGAGATAGGACAGGCCGTCGAACACAGGGGCCGAAGCGCCGGCGACCGTCTGGTCGGTGTACTGGATGAACTCGACGTTGGTCAGCCGGTCATAACCATTGGCGTCGATCACATAGATCTCGCCATTGTATTTGACGGCACCGCTGTCGGCCAGCGAGGCGTGGCGGACGACCGTGTCGTTGCTGCCGTCGCCGCCATCGATGACATTGACGCCGCTGCCGCCATCCAGCAGGTCGTCGCCCATACCGCCCTTGATGGTGTCGTCACCGGCATAGCCGCGCAGCGTGTCGTTGAGATCCGAGCCGGACAGGCTGTCATTGCCTCCCAGCAGGGCGGCGCGGATCGCCTCAGGGCTGGTGCCGTTGCTCGCCCAGTTCAGAGCCGTCGACACCGGCAGGTTCAGATCCGACACCGCCACGTCGAGAACGCCGTTGCTCGCGTTGGTGACGCTGTTGATGGTGCCCCCGGTCAGGGCTTTGGTAAGGGGATCGTAGGTGAAATTGCCGCGCAAATCGGTGAACCGGTTGCCGGGATAGGTGATGACGAGCTGGTCGGGCGTGGCACCGGTGATCGTGCCGCCCTGGATGTTCGTCACATCAAGCGCGTCGGTGTTGAGGCTGGACTGGGAACCGGCGCTGACCGAAACCATTCGGACTCTCCTTCACCTTCTCATTTTCGACCAAAGGCTTTGCAGCCTTGCAGGAAGAACACCAAAGGTGGGGAAGTGTCCCGACAGGACCGGGCGGGCGGTCGGGTGGCTCCCTTTGCTCCCCGCGCCGCCGGCCACATTCTTTTGCGTTGGGCCGAAAGTGGAAACAAGGGAGATGCGGAACGCGGGCACGGCGACGGTGACGGGTTTGTGATAGGCTGCTGCCCGCAGGGAGCGAAAATCAAGAACCGGAGGCGCAAAGCCCCATGGAAAGCTGGTTCATCCTGGCCGCGTCGCTGGCCTATCTGCTGTCGCTGTTCGCCATCGCGTGGTACGGCGACCGGACCGGCACCCATGGCAGCGAGCGGCGCACGCCCTGGCTCTATGCCCTGAGTTTCGGCGTCTACTGCACCTCCTGGACCTTCTACGGCGCGGTCGGGCGGGCGGCGACCGGCGGCTTCTACTTCCTGCCCATCTATATCGGGCCGATCCTGATGATCGGGCTGGGCTGGCCGGTGCTGGCCCGCATCGTCCGGGTGGCGAAGTCGGAGAACGTCGTCTCGATCTCCGACTTCCTGTCCGCACGCTATGGCAAGAGCCGCAGCCTGGCGGCACTCGTCACCGTCGCCGCGGTGATTGGGCTGCTGCCTTATATTGCCCTGCAATTGAAGGCGATCAGCGTCAGCTTCGAAATCCTCGCCGGGGCGTCGCTGGGCGCCGACCTCAGCCAGATGCCGGGCGGGACGGCGCTGATGGCGGCGCTGCTGATGGCGGCCTTCGCCATCCTGTTCGGCGTGCGCAGCGTGTCGGCCAACGAACATCACCGTGGCCTGATGATGGCCATCGCCGCGGAGTCGGTGGTGAAGCTGGCCGCGGCGCTGGGCGTGGGCGGGGCCATCGCCTTTTCCGTCTTCGGCGACCCGGCGACCTTCCTCGATGCCGCCGTCCGCCATCCGGGCTTTCTGGAGCTGATCCGGATGGACAGCATCGGCACCGACTGGTGGGTTGCCTGCCTGCTGTCGGGGCTGGCGATCCTGTGCCTGCCGCGCCAGTTCCACGTCGCGGTGGTGGAGAACACCCATGGCGGCGACGTGCGGTCGTCTGCGAAGCTGTTCCCGGCCTATCTGGTCGCCATCAATATCTTCGTCCTGCCGGTGGCGCTGGCCGGGCTGATGCTGTTCCCGGACGGCACGACGAACGCCGATACCTTCATGGTGTCAATCCCCTTGAGCCAGGGCTGGCCGTGGCTGGCGCTGGCCGCCTTCATCGGCGGTCTGTCGGCCGCGACCAGCATGATCCTGGTTGAGATGGTGGCGCTCAGCACCATGATCTGCAACGACGTGGCCGTCCCGCTGCTGATGGCGCTGCGCCCGGCCGACCGGCGGCTGCGCGACGATCCGGCGGGGATCCTGCTGCTGGTGCGGCGGTCGGCGGTGATCGTGCTGGTTCTGCTGTCCTACGGCTGCTACCGGCTGATCGGTCCGGCCTTTCCGCTGGCGACCATCGGGATGATGAGCTTCACCGCGGTGGCGCAGTTCGCCCCGGCCCTGTTGGGCGGGCTGATCTGGAGCCGAGCCAGCCGCAGCGGCGCCTTCGCCGGCATCTGCGCCGGCTTCCTCGGCTGGGCCTACACCATGTTGCTGCCGTCCTTCGCCGATGCCGGATGGCTGGCCTCCAGCGCTTTGCGCGAGGGGCCGTTCGGCCTGACCGGCCTCAGCCCGGTGGCGCTCGCCGGCATCGCCGGCATCGATCCGCTGACGAATGCCGCGCTTTGGAGCCTGGGGCCGAACCTTCTGCTGTTCGTTGTGGTCTCGCTGCTGACCCGTCCTTCGACTCTGGAACGCCAGCAGGCTGCCCGCTTCATGAGCCTGCGCCGCGCCTCCGACGGCGAGCCGCATGGGCCGCGCGGCGCCACGCTGGCCGATCTGCATGATCTGGCCCTGCGCTATGTCGGGCAGTCGCGCGCCGATGCAGCCTTCCGCCGCTTCACCGGTGTGGCCGACGGCGATTTGCGCACCGCGCTGCTGATGCGCACCGACGGGGAGGCGATCCAGCTGACCGAGCGGCTGCTCGCCGGCGCCGTCGGGTCGGCGTCGGCCCGCGTCGTGGTGGCCGGGCTGCTGTCCGACCGCCGGCTGTCGCGCACCGATGCGCGGTCGATCATCGACGAAGCCTCGCGCGCCATCCTGAAACAGCACGAGCTGCTCCGCGCCACCGTGGAGAATGTGCCCCAGGGCATCGCCGTGTTCGACGAGGACTGGCGCGTCGCCACCTGGAACAACCAGTTCGTCGTCCTGCTGGAACTGCCGGACGGCTTCGTCCAGGTCGGCACCTCGTTGCAGGACATCGTCGGGCTGATCGCCCGGCGCGGCGAATATGGCCGGAACGGCGAGATCGAGACCCTGCTGGAGCGCCGGTCCGATCCGCGCCGCCGCAACAAGCCCGACGTCTATGAGCGGGTGCGCCCCGACGGCACGGTGCTGGAGATCGCCACCAACCCGATGCCGGGCCAAAGGCCCGGCGGCGGCGGCTTCGTCGCCGTCTACACCGACGTCACCGAACGCCACCGCGCCGCCGCCGCCCTGCGCGAGGCCAACGAAACGCTGGAACGCCGCATCGAGGAGCGCACCCACGCCCTGTCCGAGGCGAAGGCGGAGGCCGAGCGCGCCAACCGTGGCAAGACCCGCTTCCTGGCCGCCGCGAGCCACGACCTGCTGCAACCGCTGCACGCCGCCCGGCTGTTCCTGTCGGCCCTGTCCGAACGCAACGGCGACAGCGCCATCCGCCAGATCGACACCTCCCTGCGGTCGGTGGAAACGATCCTCGGCGATCTGCTGGACGTATCGAAGATCGACAGCGGTGTTGTGAAGCCGAACCCGGTGCCGATGCGGATCGAGGAATTGCTGAAGCCGCTGGGCGAGGAATTCACCGTGCTCGCCAGCCGCCACGGGCTGGGGCTGCGGGTGGTCGATTGCTCGGCCACGGTCCGCAGCGACCCGACGCTGCTGCGGCGCATCCTCCAGAACTATCTCGCCAACGCCGTCCGCTACACCCGCACCGGCCGCATCCTGCTGGGCTGCCGGCGGCGGGGGGGTTTCCTGTCCATCGAGGTGTGGGACACCGGTCCCGGCATTCCCGAACACAAGGTGCCGGAAATCTTCATGGAGTTCCGCCAGCTCGACAATGACAGCGATGACCGCGGCAAGGGGCTGGGGCTGGGCCTCGCCATCGTCGAGCGTCTGGCCGGCATCCTCGGCCACACGGTGCAGGTGCGCTCCAAGGTCGGACGGGGCAGCGCCTTTTCCGTGCTGGTGCCGCTGACCGATGAACCAGTCGCCGCCCGTGCCGTCGTGGTCCGCCCACGCGGCCGCGATCTGCGCGGCGTCCTCGTGCTCTGTCTGGAAAACGAACCCGCCATCGCCCGCGCCACCGAGGATCTGCTGTCCAGCTGGTCCTGCCGCGTCGTCACCGCCGTCGCCCCGGACCTTGCGCTGGCGAAGCTGGAAGGGCGGACACCCGACGTGATCCTGACCGATTACCATCTCGACCGCAGCCTGACCGGCGTGGAGGCTTTGCGGACCCTGCGCGCCTCGCTGGGCAGCGACATTCCCGCCGCCGTCGTCACCGCCGACCGCGACGCCGCAGTGCGCGAAGACATCGAGGCGGCCGGCTGCCGGCTGCTGTACAAGCCGGTGCGTCCAGGCGCATTGCGGGCATTGCTGGGGCAGCTGCTCGCGGAAGGGCAGCGGATGGCGGGCTAGCCACGCCTGAAATCAACCATGAGGAAAATCAGGTTATTGACGGTTGAGGCACGGAGCCATACCGTTCCGGGGCATCGACCGTCACGGCCAGCCTTGGAGCTTCCGGTCAACGGACTCCACGATCCGAACAGGCTCCGTCAGGCAGGATGCGAATACTGGTTAGGCGCTTTGCGGCGTCGTCCGGAACCGTCGGGAGGACTCGGTTCCGCAAAGATGCAGCGGCGGTGCCGACGACATGTATTGACGTGCAATGACGGAACGAAAGGATTGCCCTTCCATGGTGAATCCCACGGCGGCAAATTCCACGGCGGACTCCACAGCGGAACTTGAAGCGCTGCTGATGCAGCGTCCGCTGACCGACGCCGAACTTCAGGATATGGCGGAAGCGGCGGCGGATTTCCGCATCCTCCCCGATGCCACGGTGATCAAGATCGGTGGACAGAGCGTCATCGACCGCGGCCGGGCGGCGGTCTACCCGCTGGTGGACGAGATCGCATCGGCGCGCAAGGCCCACAAGCTGCTGATCGGCACCGGTGCCGGCACCCGCGCCCGGCATCTCTATTCCATCGCCGCCGGCCTTGGCCTGCCGGCGGGCGTGCTGTCGCAGCTCGGCGCCTCGGTCGCCGATCAGAATGCCGCCATGCTGGGGCAGCTCCTCGCCAAGCACGGTGTTTCAGCGGTGGACGGCGCCGGCCTGTCGGCGGTCCCGCTCTATCTGGCGGAGGTGCATGCCGTGGTCTTCAGCGGCATGCCGCCCTACACGCTGTGGATGCGTCCTCCGGCCAACGGCGTCATTCCACCCTACCGCACCGACGCCGGCTGCTTCCTGGTCGCCGAACAGTTCGGCTGCAAGCGGATGATCTATGTGAAGGACGAGAACGGGCTCTACACCGCCAATCCGAAGACGTCCAAGGAGGCAACCTTCATTCCGAAGATTTCGGTCGAGGAGATGAAGGCGAAGGGGCTCCAGGACTCGATCCTGGAATTCCCGGTGCTCGACCTGCTGAAGGCCGCGCGCCATGTCCGCGAGGTGCAGATCGTCAATGGCCTGGTCCCCGGCAACCTGACCCGCGCACTGGCCGGCGAGCATGTCGGCACCATCATCACCGCGAGCTGAGGAGCCGGGACATGTCCGAGACCATCAACACCATCAAGCATGTGGCCTCGCCGCTCGCGCGACAGACCCTTCTCAATGACGATCTGACCCGTCCGGTCGCCGGCGGGCGGCCGATCGCCCTGCTGCCCTGGCTGCATGTGGTGAAAATCGGCGGCCGGTCGATCATGGACCGCGGCCGCGACGCGATCCTGCCGGTCGTCGAGGAAATCCGCCGCATCCTGCCGGAACACCGGCTGCTGATCCTGACCGGAGCGGGCATCCGCGCCCGCCATCTCTACAGCGTCGGGCTCGATCTCGGCCTGCCGGTCGGCTCGCTGGCGCCGCTGGCGGCGAGCGAGGCCGGACAGAACGGTCATATCCTGGCGTCGCTGCTGGCACCGGACGGCGTCTCCTATGTGGAGCATCCGACCATCGCCAGCCAACTGGCCGTCCATCTGTCGGCCGCCCGCGCGGTGGTGGGCAGCGCCTTCCCGCCCTATCATCACCATGAATTCCCGACTTCGCGCATTCCGTCACACCGGGCCGACACCGGGGCCTTCCTGCTGGCCGACGCGCTCGGAGCCGCCAGCCTGACCATCGTCGAGGATGTGGACGGCATCTACAGCTCCGATCCCAACGGTGAGGACGGTGCTTCGGCCCGTCTTTTGCCGGAAATCGCAGCAGGCGACTTGGCTGCCCATGACGGTCCCTTGCCGGTGGACCGGGCATTCGTCGAGGTGCTGGCGAACGCCCGCCACATCACCCGCGTCCAGTTGGTGAACGGCCTGGTCCCGGGACGGCTGACCGCCGCACTGCGCGGCGAGCATGTCGGCACGATGATCCACACCGGCGCCCGCCGGGATTGAAGCCCGGGGATAGAAACCAGGGCAGCGGGCGTACCGTCGGCGATGCGGTACGCCCGCTTCTACTCAACCGGCGGCACGACGGACAGGACCGGCTAGGTCATTGCTGTATTGTCAGCAGAGCCCACCGGAATGTCATCAAGGCTGCTGTAGACCGGAAGCCCCCGCCCCCGAAAACGCTCAACCTCCGCATCGGCACCCGCGGATGGGCCACCAACCCGCAAGCATGCATCGCAACGCTCAGCCAAGGCCAATGACACTGGCATCATGATTTCGTCGTAAAACGCCTCTCCGGCAGCAGCAATGATTGGCAACGCAGCATTCACGCCGATCACCGGAATATGTCCCCGCCGAAAGACTTGAAGGGCCACTTCATTCAAGACAGTGAGATTTGCAGCGCGCTGCACGGCATCGGCACCACCAGTGCTGTATGGACCGGCAACCATGATCAGCATACTTCCATCACTCCACCGGCGGCGGTGGCGCGGCGGACAGCGCCAGCTGGCTCGCCAGCACGGCGGCCTGGGTGCGGGTCAGCACGCCCAGCTTGCGCAGGATCGTGGTGACGTGCGCCTTCACCGTGGTTTCGGCGACGTTCATCTCATAGGCGATCTGCTTGTTCAGCTTGCCTTCGGCGATGCCGGCGAGGACACGGAGTTGCTGCGGCGTCAGGGTGGCGGCACGCTGGGCCGGGTCGGGGGCTTCGGTTTCGGGACCGCCGTTGATTTCAGGCAGCCACAGCTCGCCGTCCAGCACGGCGTGGATCGCCTCGACGATCTGGGTGTTCGGCGCCGACTTGGGCACGAAGCCGGAGGCGCCATAGTCGATGGCGCGCTGGATCGTCACCGGGTCCTCCGATGCCGACACCACGATCACCGGAATCGCCGGTTGTTCGGACCGCAGCATCATCAGGCCGATCAGGCCGCTCATACCGGGCATATGCAGATCCAGCAGGATGATGTCCGGCGGCTCCCCGGTGTCCAGCAACGGCTTTATCTGTTCGAACCGCGACGCTTCCAGAATCACGGCGCCGGAAATCGCCTGACCGATGGTCTGGGTCAAGGCGGTCCGCATCAGCGGGTGGTCGTCGGCAATCAGAATGCGGTGCGACATTGATTTTCCGAGAATGGAATTTCCGGACACGGACATTCCGGGTTTAAAACCGTTCCGATAGTATCCCCTTGCAGCCGCCCGTTGACAACTGCGCCCAATGCCGCGCGTCGACGTTTCCGGTGAATTTTCCCCTCATCCATCCGCGGACGGAATGGCACCGGCGCTGGTGCGTTCGTGGATGGCCTGACGGCGGAAGCGGTACAACTCGGCCGGCCGCCCGCCGGTCTGGCTTTCATACTGGCCGGTGGGCTCGACGAAGCCGCCGGTGATCATCAGACGGCGGAAATTCTGCTTGTGCACCCGCTCGCCCGACAGCGCCTCCACCACCAGCTGGAGCTGGTGCAGGGTGAAGGTCGGCGGCAGCAGTTCGAAGACGATGGGGCGGTAGCGCAGCTTGCCGCGCAGCCGCTCCAGCGCGGTTGCCAGAATGCGCCGGCCATCGCGCGCCATCGGCCGGCCGAGCGCACGCGGCATCGGCCCGCCGGCCGACACCGACGGGTCGATCCGGGCGGCGAGGTCGCGGTCGCGGAAGGACTCCACCACCAGACCGGCCTCGTAGAGCAGTTCGAACCGCTCAAGCACCCGTTCCATGTCCCAATCGGCGCCGTCCAGGCCGAAGGCCATCTGGGCACGTTCGGCCCGGCGCAGACGGGTTTCTTCGTCGGGAGCAGAGGCGATCCAGCCGCCGAGCGCCGGGGCGATCACGCCGTCCAGCAACGGTGGGCGCTGGTCGCGCCAGTCCTCCCATGGGAAATGGTCGTAAAGGTCGCGCCATTCGGCCGAGCCGTCGCCGCCCAGCGGGCCATCCCGGACCAGCGCCAGATAGCCGACCACGACCGACCGCGGACCGCCGAACAGCTCATGCGGGTCGCGGTAACGGTCGCCGAAGGTGTAGAGCTGCTCGACATAGCGCAGCGTCAAGCCCGACAACCCCTCCGCCACGGCGCGGACGCCGTCCTGCAGGGTGCGGAAACGATCGGGTTCGAAGGGCGCACCGGGAAGCGCGTCGCGATGAGGCAACGGCTCGTCGCCGCGCCGGTGGTCTTCCGGCACGGTGAAGCCGCTGCGCACCGTCACGACGCGCGGCGTCCCGCCGGTCACCGCCACGATGGCGACCGACAGGCCCAGTTGAAGGGATTGGGTCACGGTGCGCCCCTCTCCTTTCGAAGAGGGGGCGTCCGATGGTATGGACTCAACGCTTGTCCAACGGGACGAAGGGACGGGCGGCGTGGCCGGTGAAGAGCTGACGGGGACGGCCGATCTTCTGGGCCGGATCCTCGATCATCTCCTTCCACTGGCTGATCCAGCCGACGGTGCGGGCGAGAGCGAACAGCACGGTGAACATGCTGGTCGGGAAGCCCATCGCCTTCAGGATGATGCCCGAGTAGAAATCGACGTTCGGATAGAGCTTCTTCTCGATGAAATACTCGTCCGACAGGGCGATCTTCTCCAGCTCCATCGCGATGGCAAGATGCGGCTCGTCCTGGATGCCGAGCCGGTCGAGAACCTGATAGCAGGTCTCGCGCATGATCTTGGCGCGCGGATCGTAGTTCTTGTAGACCCGGTGGCCGAAGCCCATCAGGCGGAAGCTGTCGTTCTTGTCCTTGGCGCGGCGGACGAACTCGGGGATGCGGTCCACCGAGCCGATCTCCTCCAGCATCTTCAGCACGGCCTCGTTCGCACCGCCATGGGCCGGTCCCCACAGGGCCGCGATGCCCGACGCGATGCAGGCGAACGGGTTGGCGTGCGACGAGCCGGCGAGCCGGACGGTGGAGGTCGAGGCGTTCTGCTCGTGGTCGGCATGCAGGATGAAGATCTTGTCCATCGCTTCCGACAGCACCGGATCGACCTTCCATTCCTCGCACGGCGTGCCGAACGTCATGTAGAGGAAGTTTTCCGCGTAGGACAGGTCGTTGCGCGGATACATGAAGGGTTCGCCGACCGTGTATTTGTGGGCCATCGCGGCCATGGTCGGCATCTTGGCGATCAGGCGGTGCGCGGCGATCTTGCGCTGCACAGGATCGAAGATGTCGGTGGAATCGTGGTAGAAGGCCGACAGGGCGCCGACGACGCCGCACATGATCGCCATCGGATGAGCGTCACGGCGGAAGCCGCTGTAGAACTTGGTCAGCTGCTCGTGCACCATCGTGTGGTAGGTGATGGTGCGCTCGAAATCGGCCTTCTGCTGCGGGTTGGGCAGCTCGCCGTTCAACAGTAGATGGCAGACCTCCAGGAAGTCGCAATTCTCGGCAAGGTCGGCAATGGCGTAGCCGCGGTGCAGCAGGATGCCTTCGTCGCCGTCGATGTAGGTGATGGCCGAATCGCAGGCGGCGGTGGAGGTGAAGCCGGGGTCGTAGGTGAAATAGCCGGTTTCGGCGTAGAGCTTGCGAATGTCGATCACGTTGGGACCGGTGGACCCGCCGAGCAGCGGCAGCTTCAGAGTCTTGCCGGTGGCGTCGTCGGTCAGCGTGACGGTGCCGACCTGGGTCACATCGCCATGCGGCGTGTGCTTGCTCGATTCCATGACCTTTTCACACTCCTTGCTGGCCGGCTGGGCGGCGGCTCTCGGCCTCCGCTGCCGGACCTTGGTGGTTGGCCCGACTTTGGCACGCACTTGCACTGCGCGCTTCGGCACCTGCGGGGCGCCGCGCCGTCTTCTCCCGGTCTCCTTGGACGGAGACGTCTTCCCTCAACCCTCCGAAGGATAGGCCGGATGCGGAACACGCACCCTTCCTGGTCGTTGACTCCTCCGGAAGATTGCAGAGGCAGAAGATAGCAGAGGACATCATGACCGACACGCCTCAAACACGCACCCCCTCCGAAGGAATGCCCCAGCCGAAGAAATCCGGCCCGGACACCACCCATGACCAGACCCCGGCCGGCGAGCGCTCCCCGCGCGAGGACATGACGAAGACGCCGGGCGACGGCACCTTGCAGGATGCCACCCCGGCCGGACTGTCGTCGAAGGAACTGCGGGAACGGGCTGAGGACACCGACGGCTCGACCCAGCCCGGCACCGGCTGAGGTCAAGGCTGGATGGCGTCAGCCCACCGGCCGTGTTACGCCGGTGCGCTCGCGCAGCGCCCGCTCCAGCCGGGCGGCCTCGCGCAACAAGACCGGCAGAAGCCGGGCCGCCTGACCCTTGTCGCCATTGCGGCAGAGAACCTCCATACGCCACGCGATGTGCATGACCGCCATTCCTCCGAAGCTGCCGGCGAGACTGGACAGGTCATGTGCCTCCCGGGCCAGCTTGCGCAGATCGACGGTTCCGGCCGGCATGGCGACCGCCATCGCCGACAGCCGCTCCAACCGGTGCGACACATCCTCAAGGAAGCTGTCGACGATCGGCGCCAGACTGTCGGCTCCCATCGTTTCCACCAGATCGGCCAGCACAGCCTCGTCCAACGCCTCATCGCCTTCGCCGCCGTCGTCGGCATTTCCGTCGACGCTGTCCCGATCGCTCCCCTTCCCAACCTCCGCCGCGGCGACGGGGGGCTCCGCCGTGCCGATCCAGCGATCCAATGCAGACAGCAGGCCGGCGCGGCTGATCGGCTTGGTCAGATAATCGCTCATGCCCGCGCGCAGACACAGTTCGCGCGTTCCGGGCATGGCGTCGGCGGTCAGGGCGATGATGGGCAGTCTGGCCAGGACGCCGCCGCGTGCGCGGATCGCCTGAGCGGCCTCCAGCCCATCCATTCCCGGCATCTGCACATCCATGAGCACGAGATCGACGCCGCCGCGGCAGGCCGCCGCCACCGCCTGCTCCCCATCCTCCGCCACCTCCACCGTGTAGCCCAGCCGGCGCAGCAAGGTGGTGGCGAACAGCTGGTTGGTGCGGTTGTCCTCCGCCAGCAGGATGCGGCCGCGGCGGGGCATTTCCTCTGCTCTCGATTCGGCGGATGGAGCGGCCGACGCGGCGGGAGCCGCGGCGGCGAACAGGCCGGTCAGGCAGGCGGCCAGCGAACTCTGGCGCAGCGGCCGGTTCAGGGTCGCATGGGCCAATCCGGGCGCCGGTCCGCTTTCGCTGCGCACCGCCGGTCCCAGCGTGACGATCAGCACGCGTCGCGTCCCGATCAGCGCCGGGTCTCCGGCAACCGCCGCCAGCAGCGCGTCGCCCCCCATGCCGGGCATCGTCCGGTCGGCCAGCACCACGTCGAAGGGACGGCCGCCGGCAGCGCCGCGCCGCAAAGTCTCCAGCGCGTCGTTGCCGTTGTCCACACTGACCGACCAGGCGCCCAGGCTGTCGAGCATCGAGGCCAGGACCCGGCGGTTCACCGCCAGATCGTCCACGACCAGCACGCTGCGCCCGGCCAACGGCTGTTCCGCAGGTGGCAACGCCTCTTCCGACAGGGCCAGCGGCAGGTCCACCAGGAAACGGCTGCCGGCACCCAGGCTGCTTTCCACCGCGATGCTGCCACCCATCAGTTCCGACAGTTGGCGGCAGATTGCCAGCCCCAGGCCCGTACCGCCGAACTTGCGGGTGATCGAGCCGTCCACCTGCTGAAACTTATTGAACAGCGTCGGCATCGCCTCGGCGGGGATGCCGATGCCGGTGTCGGTCACGGTGATGCGCAGCACCAGATGCGCCTCGGTGGTATCCAGCGCTTCCAGCTCCACCGCAACCGAGCCACGGTCGGTGAATTTCACCGCATTGCCAACCAGATTGATCAGAATCTGGCGGATGCGCGTCGGATCGCCCAGCAGGGTGCGGCGCAGCAGCGGATCGATGTAGAAGCCGATCTCGATCCCCTTCTCGTGCGCGCGGGGTGTCAGCAGTTCCACCACCCCTTCCACCAGATCGGCGGCGTCGAACGGCAGCGTTTCGATGGTGACGCGGCCGGCCTCAAGCTTCGAGATGTCCAGGATGTCGTTGATGATGGTCAGCAGCGCATTCGACGAGCTGCGGATGGCATGGGCGAACTGACGCTGCTCGTCGGTCAGCGGGGTGTCGAACAGCAGCTCCGTCATGCCCTGGATGCCGTTCATCGGCGTGCGGATCTCGTGGCTCATCGCCGCCAGGAATTCCGATTTTGCCTGGGTCGCCGCCTCGGCCCGGGCGCGCAGGGCGTCGGCCTCCTCGCGGGCGGCGTCGAGCCCTTCCGCCAGCGCGCACATGTCGGCGGCCTGACGCTGCAGTTCCGCTTCGAAACGCTTGCGTTCGGTGATGTCGGTGCGCGTGCAGACCAGCGAACCGTTGCTGGTCCGGTTCTCCGCCACCACGATCCAACGGCCGTCGGGCAATTCCCGCTCGAACGGCGCGCCGGGGTTGCGGTGCTGGGCAAGTTCGGCCTGGATCCAGGTTTCGTCGCTCGGGCCGTCCGGATTGCCGGCAAACTCGCCGTTCGCCACGGCAGCCCGTAGGATTTCCTCGAACGGGCGGCCGGGGATCATCAGCGGCGCCGTCAGCGGATGGGCCTCGCGATAGCGCTCGTTGCACAGGATCAGCCGGTCGTCGGCATCGAAATAGGCCAGCCCCTCCGGCACCGCTTCGATCGCATCGTCCAGCGTCTGCTTGGCGAGCCTCAGCTCCTCTTCCGTCAGCTTGTCGCGCGTGATGTCGGTGTGGGCACCGACCATGCGCACGACGCGGCCTTCCGCATCGCGGATGTGGATGGCGCGGCTGAGGATGTAGACGGTGTGCCCCTGCTTGTGGCGGAATCGCTGCACCGCCTCGAATTTGGGGATCAGCCCGGCATTGTAGGCGCGGACCCTCTCCAGCGCGGCGATCCGGTCCTCCTCGAAGATGAGGCCGGCCCACATGTCCAGGCTGTTCTCCAACTCCCCGTCGCGGTAACCGAGCTGCTCCTTCCAGGTGGGCGAGAACCAGATCCCGCCGCTTTCCAGGTTCCAGTCCCATATGCCGTCCCGCGTCGCCTGGACGGTGAGGTCGAGAAGCTCGCGGTTCGACCGCAGTTCCGCCTCTTCCCGCTTGGCGTCGGTGATGTCCTGGACGACGCCGAGCAAGCCGACCGGCCGGCCGTCGTCCCCGGATTCGGCCATGCCACGGATGAAGACATGGCGCAGCGTCCCGTCGGGCCGGATGACGCGTGCCTCGATTGAAAATCCCTCTCCGGTCTTCCGTGCCCGCTCGACCAGATCGGCCAGAGGCTTGCGGTCGTCGGGATGGTAGCAGGCGCGCGACAATTCGACGGTTGGCTGTCGCTGCTGCGGCGGCAGGCCCAGGATGCGATAGACCTCGTCCGACCAGCGGCGGACATCGGTGACGAAGTCGATGTACCAATGGCCGAACTGGCCGATCTCCTCGGCGAGGTTCAGCAGGCGCGACCGGTCGCGCAGCTCCGCTTCCGCCCGCTCACGACGGGCAACCTCGCGGCGCAGCGTCATCTCGTCCACCACCAGCCGGGCGAGCTGGCTCAGCGTCTCCGCCTCGCGGGCATCGAAGCCGTCACGAGGCGTATCGTCGATGACGCACAGAGTGCCCAGTTTCCGCCCGTCCGCCACCAGCGGTGCACCGGCATAGAAGCGGATATGGGGGGCCCCGGTGACCAGCGGATTTCCGGCGAACCGCCGGTCCTTGGTCGCGTCGGGCACCACCAGTACACCGTCCTCCAGAATGGCATGGGCGCAAAAGGCGAAGTCGCGATGGGTTTCCGTCGCTTCCAACCCGGCACGGCTCTTGAACCATTGGCGGTCGCGGTCGATCAGCGACACCAGCGCGATGCGGGTCCGGAAGAAATGCTGAGCCAGCCGGGCGATGTTGTCGAACCCTGGCTCGGGCGGCGTATCGAGGATGCAGTAGGATTGTAGAACCGCCAGCCGGCCGCTCTCGTCGGGCGGCAGGGTCGCCGGCACCGGCCCCTCGGCCAGATCCGCACTCACGCAGCCGTCTCCCGGCCGTCGGCGATCCGCCACTGCTGGAGCTTGCGGTAGATGGTGGAGGGGCTGATCTCCAGCATCAGGGCGGCGCGCGGCACATCGTCGCCGGTCAGCCGCAGCGCCTTCTGGATCATCTCCTTCTCGACCTGCCACAAAGGCTGAACGGCGTCGTTCCCCTCCGGCAGGGTGGCGGCCGGCGAACCGCAGGCGGCACAGGAGGCCGCATCCGGACCGTTCATCGGCGGCAGCATGTCCAGGGTGACCTGCGGCCCATCGTTCAGCACCACGACGTTACGGATGACGTTCTGCAACTGCCGCACATTGCCCGGCCAGTCATGGGCGCGCAGCCTCGCCTCCACTTCCGGCGTGAAGGCCGCCAGCGCCTTCCCCTCCTCCCGCGCATAGTCGAACAGGAAGGAACGGGCAACCTCGATCACGTCGTCTCCACGGTCGCGCAGCGGCGGCAAGGCCAGCGGGATGACGTGCAGGCGGTAGTAGAGATCCTCCCGGAAGCGGCCGGCCTGCACTTCCGCCAGCGGATCGCGGTTGGTGGCGGCGACGAAGCGGACATCCACCCGCTCCTCCCGGCCGCTGCCGACGGGGTTGACCGTGCCGGTCTGGACGAAGCGCAGAAGCTTGCTCTGCAAGTCGAACGGCATCTCGCAGATCTCATCGAGGAACAGTGTGCCGCCGTCGGCCAGCAGCGCAGCGCCCGGCCGGTCGCCGGACGCACCGGTGAAGGCGCCCTTCACATGACCGAAGATCTCCGATTCCAACAGATCCTTGGGGATCGCGGCACAGTTCAGCGCGACGAAGGCGCCATCGCGCCTGGGGCTGGCGCGGTGGATGGCCTGGGCCGCCACCTCCTTGCCGGTCCCGCTTTCGCCGGTGATGAAGACATTGGCCCGGCTGGCGGCGACGCTCTCGATCGTGCGGTAGACCGCCTGCATCTCGGGCGAGCCGCCGATGAAGCCATGGAAGCGCCCGCGGTCCAGATCCTTGCGGTATCCCTCCACCATGCGGGCCAGGGTCCGCCGCTCCAGCGCGTTGCGCAGGGTCAGGTTGAGGCGGTCGGCGTTGAAGGGCTTCACAATGAAATCGAAGGCGCCGAGCTTCATCGCCTCCACGGCCAGATCGATGGAGCCATGAGCGGTGATGATGACCACCGACACGCTTGCGTCGCGGGCATGCAGTGCCTGCAACACCTCCAGCCCGTCCATGTCCGGCAGCTTCAGGTCCAGGATCACCGCGTCGGGAGGCGCCATCGCAGCTGCGTCCAGTGCCTCGCCCCCGCGGGTGCAATGTACGACCTCGTGCGCGTCGGCGCGCAGGAACTCGATGTAGAGCTTGGCGAGCGGGACCGTATCCTCGATCAGCAGGATCCGGCGCTTCTTGGAAGAGGACGAGGAAGACAAGGGCGGCGCTCGGGCAGAGTGGGTAAGGCAGTCCGGTCAGGAACGCGGTGACACTAAGCAATGCCGCAGTGTAACCCGGCCAAGGCCTTGCCGCCAGTCAGGGCAAGCCCACAGGCATGGTACCTTGGCCATGTCGCCCCGCCGGGCAGCGGCCCGTGTTCCCTACACGCCGCTGTCGATCAGGTCGGTCCGGCCGATCCGCCGCAGCGAGACCTGGACGCGGGCGTTGTGCTCCCGGATCTCGCGCAGGGTCTGCAAGGTGAATTCCACATGGGCTTCGGCCGCCGCACTCGCAGCATCCGCGTCGCCGTCCAGCACCGCATTGGCGATGGCCAGATGCTGTTGCAGTAGCAGCTCGCGCACGCCCGGCCGGGAATAGAGGTCGGTGCGGTTGTAGAACACGTCGTTGCGCAGCAGGTCGGACAGCGTCCGCATGATGTGCAGCATGACGACGTTGTGCGCCGCCTCGTAGATCGCCAGATGCAGGTCGGCGTCCGAATCCGCCTCTTCCGAGCTGTCGTCCTTGCCGTGGGCAGCCTGCATGCGGGCAATGATCTCGCGGATGCCGTCGCGGTCCAGGTCGGTCGCCCGCTGGGCCGCCAAGCCGGCCGCCGCCGCTTCGATGGAGCGGCGGAACTCCAGATAGTCGAAGGACGCGTCCGGCTTGTTCCGCATCAGCGTCATCAGCGGATCGGCGATCTGGGACAGGAAGCTGGCGACATGGGTGCCGCCGCGCCCCGTGACCAGCAGGCCACGCTCCTCCAGCTTGGCGATGGCATCGCGCAGCGACGGGCGCGACACGTCGAGCTTCACCGCCAGTTCGCGTTCGGCCAGCAGCTTTTCCCCCGGACGCAGAGCGCCTTCCAGGATCAGCCGCTCCAGATGCTCGGCAATGGCGTCGGCCAGCTTGGCCGGTTTGATCGTCCCCTGCATTGGGTGGGCGGCCTCTCCCTGTACGTCCCGATCCTCTTCAATAGCGATGGACGGAACAGGCGTCCAGAGCGGCGGCGAACGGCAAGGTCGCACCCCCCTACCAAAGTTGGTCGGCTGGCAAACGATTCAGCCATTGCACAGTCTGGTAAAATATTTTATCCAACGCGCACCGTATGGATAAGAGATGTCCATCGCCAACGGGCTGGCCAGGGGTCTTCCCCAAACTGTCCGAGGCGGAAAAGGGCATCCACAGAGTACCGGGACAGGACGGACCAGCACCCGCAAGGGTGCATCCGCGCCGCAAGCATCGGGGACGCAAGACCCCGACGGCGGTGAACGCCTCTGTTTTGCCGAACCTCCGGCCCTCCACCCGCGCCGTCCTCCAGGCGTGGGCAGGCCGGAGGCATGCAAAATCGGCCCTCCTTCTCCGGGTACACCGTTCGGACCGACATCACTCCCCGAGAAGGAGCCCCTGACGATGAACTGGTCGCAAGTCTACGACCCGATGAACAACATCTGGCTGTCGACGCTGTTCGCGTCGCTGCCGGTCCTGGTGATGCTGGGCGGTCTCGGCATCTTCCACATGAAGGCGCACCGCGCAGCCCTGCTGGGTCTGGCGACCGCTTTGGCGGTGGCCGTCGCCGTGTTCGGCATGCCTGTGGCGATGGCGGGGAAGACCGCGCTGCTGGGTGCGGCTTACGGCCTGCTGCCGATCGGCTGGATCGTCATCAACATCATCTTCCTCTATCACCTGACCGAGCAGCGCGGGCAGTTCAAGATCCTGCAGGAAAGCATCACCGGCATCACCAACGACCGCCGGCTCCAGCTCCTGCTGATCGCCTTCTGCTTCGGCGCCTTCTTCGAGGGAGCCGCCGGCTTCGGCACGCCGGTCGCCGTCACCGGTGCCATGCTGATCGGGCTGGGCTTCACCCCGTTGGCCGCTTCGGGCCTGTCGCTGATCGCCAACACCGCTCCGGTCGCCTATGGCGCGCTGGGCACGCCGGTGCTGGCGCTGGCGGCGGTCACCGGCCTGCCGCTGCTGGACCTGTCGGCGATGATCGGCCGGCAGCTGCCCTTCTTCTCGGTCCTCGTGCCCTTCTGGCTGATCGTCGCCTTCGCCGGCTGGCGCGGCATGATCCAGATCTGGCCGGCCATCCTGGTCGCCGGCGTCTCCTTCGCCGTCCCGCAGTATCTGGTGTCCAATTATCACGGCCCCTGGCTGGTGGACGTCGCCGCCGCCATTGTCTCGCTGGTCTGCGTCACCCTGTTCCTGAAGGTCTGGCACCCGAAGGCGATCTGGCACACCGCCGGCGGGGCGTCCGCGCTCACTCAGGGTGTCGGCGCCGCCGTGGTCCAGGGCGAGGCACGCCGCAGCCACGGCTACAGCGCCGCGGAGGTCCGCCGCGCCTGGATGCCCTGGGCGATCCTCAGCGTGCTGGTCTTCCTGTGGGGCATCCCGGAGGTCAAGGCCTTCCTCGACGGCGTGTCGATCTTCAAGTTCCCGATCGACGGCCTGCACAACATGGTGATGCGCGTTCCCCCGGTGGTGGCCAAGGCCCATCCGGAGGCGGCCGTCTATACCCTGAACTGGCTGTCGGCCACCGGCACCGGCATCTTCATCGCCGCCGTCATTTCCGGCTTCCTGATGGGGTATTCGCCGGTCGAGATGGTGAAGACCTACGGCCGTACCCTCTACGCCATCCGCAACTCGCTGCTGACGATCTCGGCGATGCTGGCGCTCGGCTACACCACCCGCTACTCGGGCCTCGACACCACGCTGGGCCTTGCCTTCGCCAACTCCGGTTTCCTCTATCCGTTCTTCGGCACCTTCCTGGGCTGGCTCGGCGTGGCGCTGACCGGGTCGGACACGGCGTCCAACGTGCTGTTCGGCAGCCTGCAGAAGGTATCGTCGGAGCAGCTCGGCCTGCCGCCGACGCTGATGGCCGCCGCCAACAGCTCGGGCGGCGTGATGGGCAAGATGATCGACGCACAGAGCATCGTCGTCGCCGCCGTTGCCACCAAGTGGCATGGGCATGAGGGCAAGATCCTGCGCTTCGTCATCTGGCACTCGCTGGCGCTGACCGCGCTGGTCGGCCTGCTGGTGATGGCCCAGGCCTATCTCTGGCCCTTCACCGCCATGGTCATCGGCCGCTAAGCGGCCTGTGGTGATCGGCCGATCAGCGGCCGATCCCTCCACCTCCACGTCCTCCTCCCCCAAGCAGGAGCCGCCGCCAATGCTGCCCGCCCCTTACGACCGTGTACTGGCCGAGCTTCAGTCCGTCATCCCGCAGTCACGGCTGGTCACCGACCCGCTGCGCACGCTGGCCTACGGCACCGACGCCAGCTTCTACCGGCTGATCCCGCAGATCGTGGCGCTGGTGGAAACGGAGGAGGAGGTGGTGCGGCTGCTGCGCATCACCCGCGGGCACAGGGTGCCGGTGACCTTCCGCGCCGCCGGCACCAGCCTGTCGGGTCAGGCGGTGAGCGACAGCGTGCTGGTGGTTCTGGGGGACGGCTGGCGGGGCTGCACCATCGGTCCGGCCGCTGCCACCGTCACCCTGCAACCCGGCGTGATCGGGGCGGAGGCGAACCGTCGCCTCGCCCCGCTGGGACGCAAGATCGGCCCCGATCCGGCCTCCATCGCCACGGCGAAGATCGGCGGCATCGCCGCCAACAACGCCAGCGGCATGTGCTGCGGCACCGCGCAGAACAGCTACCGCACGCTGGAGTCGATGCGTCTGGTGCTGGCCGACGGCACGGTGCTGGACAGCGCCGACCCGGCCAGCCGCAGCCGTTTCCGCGACAGCCATGCGGCATTGCTCGACCGGCTGGCGGCGCTGGGATCCCGCACCCGCGCCGACGAAACGCTGGCGACCCGCATCCGTGACAAGTTCCGCATCAAGAATACCACCGGCTACAGCCTGAACGCCCTGGTTGACTACGAGGATCCGGTCGACATCCTCCAGCACCTGATGATCGGGTCGGAAGGCACGCTGGGCTTCATCTCCGCCATCACGCTGCGCACCGTGCCGGAGCATCCGCACAAGGCCAGCGCGCTCCTGTTCTTCCCCGACATCGCCGAGGCCTGCCGCGTGGTGGCCCTGCTGAAGGCCGCCCCGGTCGACGCCGCCGAGCTGATGGACCGCGCCTCGCTCCGCTCCATCCAGGACAAGCCGGGCATGCCGCCGCAGATCCGCGGCTTCGGTCCCGAGGTGGCGGCCGTGCTGGTGGAGACCCGGGCCGAGAGCGCCGCGGCATTGGACTCCAACGTGGCGGAGATCGCCGCGGTGCTGGCCGGCTGCGTCACCATCGGCGATACGGGCTTCACCACCGATTCCAAGGCCTGCGAAGGCTTCTGGAAGATCCGCAAAGGCCTGTTCCCGGCGGTCGGCGCCATCCGCCAGACCGGCACCACCGTCATCATCGAGGACGTCGCCTTCCCGCTGCCCCGGCTGGCCGAGGCGACGCGCGAGCTGCAGGCGTTGTTCGAGCGCCATGGCTATCGCGAGGCGATCATCTTCGGCCACGCGCTGGAAGGGAACCTGCACTTCGTCTTTACGCAGGCCTTCGACACCCAGGCGGAGGTCGACCGTTACCGCCGCTTCATGGACGATGTCGCGGAGCTGGTGGTCACCCGTTACGACGGCTCGCTGAAGGCGGAGCACGGCACCGGCCGCAACATGGCCCCCTTCGTCGAGATGGAGTGGGGCCCGCAGGCCTACGCGCTGATGAAGGAGATCAAGGATCTCTTCGACCCCGACGGGCTCCTGAATCCGGGCGTCATCCTGAACGGCGACCCGCAGGCCCACCTGAAGAACCTCAAGCCGCTGCCGCCGGCCGACCCGCTGGTCGACACCTGCATCGAGTGCGGATTCTGCGAGCCGACCTGCCCATCCCACCGCCTCACCCTGTCGCCGCGCCAGCGCATCGTCGGCCGGCGCGAGCTGGCGCGGCTGGAAGCCGCCGGTGACGATGCCGGGCGGCTGGCCGAGATCGGCGCCGCTTACGACTACCAGGGCATCGACACCTGTGCCGCCTGCGGCCTGTGCGCCACCGCCTGCCCGGTGGGAATCGAGACCGGGCTGCTGATCAAATCCATGCGCGGCGAGCGGCGCGGTGCCGTGGCCCGCAAGGCGGGGGCTCTGGTCGCCGACCATATGGAAGGGACGCTGGGCCTCGCCCGCACCGGTTTGCGTCTGGCCGATTTTGCCCGCCGCACGGTCGGACATGGCGTCGCCGCGGCCGCGGCCCGCGTGCTGACCGGCGGCGCCCTGCCCTCGCTGCCGCGCAGCCTGCCGACCGCCGCGACCTTCTCGCCGAAGGCGGAGACGGTCACCGCCGACGACGTGCCGACGGTGGTCTACGCCCCCAGCTGCGTCAGCCGGACCATGGGCCCGGCAGCGGGCGATCCGCAGCAGCGCCCGCTGCCCGAGGTCGTCGAATCGGTGATGCGCAAGGCCGGCTTCCGCATCCTCTATCCGGAGGCGGCGGATGGGCAGTGCTGCGGCATGCCTCTGGAAAGCAAGGGGCTTATCGAGGCCGCCGACACCAAGGCCGACGCCATGCTGGCCGCGCTGTCGAAGGCGAGCCGGGGCGGCCGGTATCCCGTTGTGATGGACACCAGCCCCTGCGCCCTGCGCCTGAAGAAGCGACTGATCGACGCGGGGCTGCGCATCCTCGACGTGGCGGAGTTCCTGAGCGAGCTCGCCCTGCCCCGCCTGGACATCGTCAAGACGGCGGAGCCGGTGATGCTGCACCTGACCTGCTCGACCCGCCGCATGGGCCTGGACGGCGCCTTGACCGCGGTGGCGAAGACCTGCGCCGAGACGGTGGTGGTGCCGCCCGATGTTGGCTGCTGCGGCTTCGCCGGCGACAAGGGCTTCACCACGCCGGAACTGAATGCCCATGCGCTCCGCCATCTGCCGGCTGCGGTGCCGGAGGGCTGCGCGTCGGGCTACTCCACCAGCCGCACCTGCGAGATCGGGCTGTCCGACAAGGCGGGCGTCCCGTACCGCTCCATCGTCTATCTGGTCGACGCCTGCGCGACGGCGAAGGTGGAGGAAAGGGCACGGGTGGCCGAACCGGCCTTCTGAGCGACGCCCGTCGATAAAAAACTTCCCGAGGAAGCGCCTCATGTCCGCAATCCCCAAACCCAGCCGCGTCTATTACTTCGGCACCTGTCTGGTCGATCTGTTCTTTCCCGATGCCGGGATGGCGGGGATCGAATTGCTGCAATCGCAGGGACTGACCGTCGTCTTCCCCCAGGGGCAGAGCTGCTGTGGCCAGCCCGCCTACAATTCCGGCTACCGCGCCGATGCATTAAAGGTCGCCCGCGCCCAGCTGGACCTGTTCCCCGGCGACGATCCCATCGTCGTGCCGTCCGGCTCCTGCGCCGGCATGATGAAGAAGCACTGGCCCGACCTGTTCCATGGCGAGCCGGACGAGGCCAAGGCGGTGCAGGTTGCGGCCCGCGTCTGGGAGCTGACCCAGTTCCTGGTCCATGTTCTCGATGTCCGGCTCACCGACAAGGGGGAGCCGGTGCGCGTCACCTGGCACGCCTCCTGCCATGCCCAGCGCGAGATGGGCGTGGTCGAGGAGCCGAAGGCGCTGCTGCGCCAGCTCGCCAATGTCGAGCTGGTGGAGCTGAAACGGGAAAAGGAATGCTGCGGCTTCGGCGGCACCTTCGCCGTGCGTCATCCGGAGATTTCCGCCGCAATGGTTGGCGACAAGGTGGCGGACATCGAGGGCACCGGCGCCGCCCGCGTGGTGTCGGGCGACTGCGGCTGCCTGTTGAACATCGGCGGCGCGCTGGAGGCCGGAGCCAAGGCCGCGCGCGGCCAGCACATCGCGCAGTTCCTGAAGGAGCGCATCCATGGACGGTAACGCACCGGATTTCGCCGCCGCTTCGCGCGCGGCGCTGGCCGACCCGCAGCTGCGCGGCAATTTCCGCCGCGCGATGGACGGTTTGATGAGCAAGCGCGCCGCGCAGTTCGCCGATACGGGCGAATGGACCGGTGTGCGGGCGCTCGCCGCCTCGGTCCGGCTGCGCGCGCTGTCGAAGCTGCCGGAACTGCTGGAGACGCTGGAGAAGAACTGCACCCGCAACGGCATCACCGTCCATTGGGCCGCCACGACGGCGGACGCCAACGCCATCGCGCTCGACATCCTGCACAAGGCCAACGCCAAGCTTGTGGTCAAGGGCAAGTCGATGGTGACGGAGGAGATGCACCTGAACGCCGTTCTGGAAAAGGACGGCATCGAGGTGCTGGAAAGCGATCTCGGCGAATACATCGTGCAGCTTGACGGCACAATGCCGTCGCACATCATCATGCCGGCGATCCACCTGAACACCAAGCAGATCGCCCATCTGTTCAAGCGCAAGATCAAGGACGCCGAAAGCCGGGAGGACGCGGCCTATCTGACCGACCTCGCCCGCCGGGTGCTGCGCGCCAAGTTCCAGGCCGCCGATGTCGGCATGTCCGGCGTCAACGCCGCGGTGGCGGAGACCGGCACCCTCTGCCTGATCGAGAATGAGGGCAACGGCCGCATGTGCACCACGGTGCCGCCGGTCCACATCGCCTTCATGGGGCTGGAGAAGGTGGTGGAAAAGCTGGAGGACGTGCCGCCGGTCATCAGCCTGCTGCCGCGCTCCGCCACTGGACAGCCGATCACCACCTACGTCAACATGATCTCCGGTCCCCGCAAGGAGGGCGAGAAGGACGGCCCGCGCGAGGTGCATCTGGTCATCCTCGACAATGGCCGCTCCAACATCTACGCCGACCCGGAACTGCGCGACACGCTGCGCTGCATCCGCTGCGGCGCCTGCATGAACCATTGCCCGGTCTACACCAAGGTCGGCGGCCACGCCTATGAGGCCCCCTATCCCGGCCCCATCGGCAAGATCTTGGTGCCGCAGATCGAGGGGCTGGAGAAGCGCGGCGCCATGCCCCACGCCTGCACCATGTGCAACGCCTGCGTCGAGATCTGCCCGGTGAAGATCCCCATCGTCGAGATCATGGGGCGCCTGCGGGTCGAGGCGGTGAAGCCCGGCGGTGCAGTGAAGGACGGCGGCGCCAAGGCCAGCCGGACGGAATCGATGGTGTGGAGCGGCTGGGCGGCGATGAACGCCTCCCCCACCGCCTACCGCGTCGCCACGCTGGCGATGAGCAAACTCGGCAACGCGGCGCCATCGTCGCTGCCCATGCTGAAGGAGTGGACGAACGTCCGCACCAAGCCGCGATTCGCCGGCCGCACCCTGCACGACCTCGCCCGCGCCAAGGGGGTTCCCGATGTCTGACGCCCGCAACTCGATCCTGAGCCGGCTGCGCGCCAGCCGCGACGCCCACCCGCTGACCCCGCCCGCGTCAGACTTCGCGCCTATCGAGGCCAAGAGCTGGGCGGAGGAGGAGAGGCTGCCCCGCATCCGCCGCCTGATGGAGGCGGTGCATACGGAGTTCCTCGACGCCCGTGAGGCCGACTGGCCGGCGGTGCTGCGGGAGTTCCTGGCGCACGAGGGTGTTGCGTCGCTGGCCTACGCGCCGGAAACCGAGGCGGGAAAGCGGCTGGTCGAAGGATGGGACCCCGCCTCCACCTCTCTCATCCCCTATGACCGCCCGCTCGAGAACCTCAAGCCCCAGTTGTTCGAGACCATCGAAGCCGGCCTCACCACCACCCGCGGCGCCATCGCCGAGACCGGCAGCCTGATCCTGTGGCCGACGGCCGAGGAACCACGCACCCTGTCGCTGGTCCCGCACATCCACATCGCGCTGCTGCGTGCGGACGCCCTCTATGACACCTTCCTGCAGGCGATGCGCATGCAGGGATGGGCGCAGGAGATGCCGACCAACGTGCTGCTGGTATCCGGCCCCAGCAAGACCGCCGACATCGAACAGACCTTGGCCTATGGCGTCCACGGGCCGAAGCGGCTGGTCGTCCTCGTGGTCCATCCGTGATGGCCCGCCCGAGCGCGGAACCACCAACCCGGCTCTACGAGGCGATCCTTCATCTCAGGCGCCTCGGCCACCGGGTGGAGAAATGCGAAGGGCGGCGTGGGCGGCATCGGCTGGATGGAGCCGAGATCACCGACGCCGCCCTTCTCGAGCTGGCGATGACCCGCGTCCGCCGTACGGCGCGGGTCACATACTCAAATCAGGCCGGACGCACCGCCGCCGGGCGCGACACCGCCACCGACGGCTTGCGGCCGTAGCGGTCGACGCTGAGGCCTTCCATGTCGATCTCGGTCTGACGGCCGCTGACCACGTCGGCCAGCACGCGGGCGGAGCCGGCGGACATCGTCCAGCCCAGCGTGCCGTGGCCGGTGTTGAGATACAGGTTGCGGACATGGGTCGGCCCCAGGATCGGCGTGCCGTCCGGGGTGTTGGGGCGCAGGCCGGTCCAGAACTCCGCCTTCGACAGGTCGCCGCCCTTCGGGAACAGGTCGCTGACCACATGGTCCAACGGGCCGCGGCGGCTCTCGCGCAGGCTGAGGTCGAAGCCGGACAGTTCCGCCGTGCCGCCGACGCGGATGCGGTCGCCCAACCGCGTGACGGCGATCTTGTGCGTCTCGTCCATCACTGTCGATTCCGGCGCATGGGCGGCGTCGGTGATCGGCAGGGTCAGCGAATAGCCCTTCACCGGATAGACAGGCAGGTCGATGCCCAGCGGCTTCAACAGCTTGGGCGAATAGCTGCCCATGGCGACGATGTAGCTGTCGGCGGTCAGCGTGCCCTGGTCGGTCAGCACGCCGGTGATCTTGCGCCCATCGCTTTCCAGCCCACGGATGGAAACGCCGTAGCGGAACTCCACCCCGCGCTTGGCGGCATAGTCGGCCAGCTTGTTGGTGAACTGGAAGCAATCGCCGGTCTCGTCGCCCGGCAGGTGCAGCGCGCCGACCAGCTTGTCCTTCACATTGGCCAGAGCCGGCTCGACCGAAGTCAGGCCGTCGCGGTCGAACAGGCTGTAGGGAACGCCGTAGCGCTCCAGCACCGCCATGTCGTAGCCGGCGGCGTCCATCTGCTTCTGGGTGCGGAAGACCTGGAGCGTGCCCTGGGTGCGTTCGTCATAAGTGATGCCGGTCTCGGCGCGGAGCGCCTTCAGGCAGTCGCGGCTGTATTCGGCGACACGGACCATGCGGCTCTTGTTCAGCTGGTAGCTCGCCTCGTTGGCGTTGGCCAGCAGCTTCAGGCACCAGGACCACATCGCCGGATCCAGCTTCGGCCGGATCACCAGCGGCGAATGCTTCATCATCATCCACTTGGCGGCCTTCAGCATCAGCCCCGGCGCCGCCCAGGGGGCGGAATAGCCCGGCGACACCTCGCCCGCATTGGCATAGCTGGTCTCCAGCGCCGGGCCGGCCTGACGGTCGATCACGGTCACCTCATGCCCGGCGCGCGCCAGATAATAGGCGGTGGTGACACCGATGACGCCGCTGCCCAGAACGATCACGCGCATGAGACTGGCTCCCCCTAGGGATGGATGACTTCGCTTGGGTGAGTGTTTCGCAAACGCTGTGCCAGTCCGGGAAATGGCGGATTTGCTGCAATCCAGCCGGACAGACGGGAGCTCCGGTGTATGCGTAGGTTTACAGGGAAGTGATTCCTCTGGACAACGGCTTTGGTAATCAACGGCTTGGAGAGGTGTAAAGATTTTGATACGGCGTAACGGTATGTGTACAGTGGTCTTCGGACATTCCCACTGCCAACGCCAAGCCAATGCGTATCGAAGTCACCTTCACCGACCGCGTCGGCATCGCCCATGAGATCCTCGCCGTGCTGGCATTGCGCCGGCTCAATGTGGTGGGCGTCGAGGTCGACCCGCCGCTGATCCATATCGACGCCCCGGGTCTCGACCCGGCGACCCTGCCTGCACTATCCGACGCACTGCAAGGGATTGCCGGGGTGCGGTCCGTGGCGGCCATCGATATGCTGCCGGGCACGCGGCGGCGGCTGCATCTGGATGCACTGCTCGCCGCCCTCCCCGACCCGGTGCTGGCGGTCGACCGTGCAGCCCGTGTCGTGGTGGCGAGCACCGCCGCCGCCCAGGTCGCCGGACTGCCGGAGGCGCACCTCGCCGGCCTCGATCTCGGCGAGCTGTTCGGCGAACCCGGCCTGACGGATGAGTTGACCGCCGGCAGTTTCCGCATGTCCGGCCGCGAGGTGACGTTGAACGGCCAGCCCTTCCTGCTTGAAGTCACTCCCATCGTCGATGTCGAGGCTGCGGGTGCGGTCATCACCCTGTTCACCCCCTCGCGCCTGGGCGAACGGCTGGACGCCATCCAGAATTTCGATGAAGGCGGTTTCGACCGGATCCTCGGCGAATCGCCGCCGGTCAGGGCGCTGAAAGCGCGCGCCGCGCGCGTCGCCGCGATGGAGGCGCCGCTGCTGATCCTGGGCGAAACCGGCACCGGCAAGGAACTGATCGCCCATGCCTGCCACCGCGCCAGCCCGCGCCGCGACAAGCCCTTCCTGGCCCTGAACTGCGCCGCCGTGCCGGAGAATCTGGCGGAGAGCGAGCTGTTCGGCTACGCCCCCGGCTCCTTCACCGGAGCGCAGCGCGGCGGCAAACCCGGCCTGCTTGAACTGGCCCATGGCGGCACCGTCTTCCTCGACGAAATCGGCGAGATGTCCGCCTATCTCCAGGCCAAGCTGCTGCGTTTCCTCAATGACGGCAGCTTCCGCCGGGTGGGCGGCGAGCGCGAGCAGAAGGTGGATGTCCGCGTCATCAGCGCCACCCACCGCTCGCTGGAGGCGATGGTCGCCGACCACAGCTTCCGTGAGGATCTGTTCTACCGCCTGAACGTGCTGACGCTGGAGGTTCCGCCGCTGCGCGACCGCAGCCAGGACATCCTGCTGCTGGCACGCCATTTCATCGCCCGCGCCGCAGCTCAGGCCCGCCGCCCTCCGGGCCGGCTGACTCCGGCGGCGGCGGCGGCGTTGCTCGCCAACCGCTGGCCCGGCAATGTGCGCCAGTTGGAGAACGTCATCTTCCGCGCCGTGACGATGAGCGACGGCGGCACGCTGGATGTCGCCGATCTGGAACTGGCCGGCGCCGGCATGCAGGCAGCCGAAGCGCCGGCGGAAGATGCCGGCAGCTGGGAGGAGGCGGTGGACGGATTCGAGCGGACGCTGCTGCGCCGGCTCTATCCTCGCTTTCCGTCCAGCCGCAAGCTGGCGGCAAGGCTGAACACCTCGCATACCATGATCGCCAACAAGCTGCGGAAATACGGCATTCCGGAGCGGTGAGGACCGCCGCCCCGATCCGGATCAGTGGCCCTTGGCCGGGGCCGCATGCTTTTCGGGAGCGTGTTTTTCAGGAGCGGGCTTCGCCGCAGCCGGCTTTTCCGGGGCCTTCTCGGCAGCGGGCGGCTCCAGACCGGGAGGCGGACCGCCGAAAGTGATCGTCACTTCGATCACCGGGCCGGGATCCGGTTGGCTGTGGTGGAATCCCGCCGCGGCGCCGGGACCGAGCGTTTCGGCCGACTGCTCGATGGCCCAGCTTTGCAGCAGCTTGTGCTCCGGACCGAAGGTGTTGACACGCAGCGGCGGCAGCGTGCGCTCGGTGTCGGTCGTGTTGGCGACCTCCCCCTCCAGAAACAGGACGGTCTTGCCGCCTTCAAGCTTCTGTTCCGAGCGGATGTTGCGCAGTTCCAGCCCGGAACCCGGCGGTTCGGCCGGCATGCCGACGGCATCGTAAAGCAGCGCCGCGGGCGGCCAGCTGCGGACGATGGCGTCGCGGGCGAAATAGGCGCCGGCAGCGGACCCGGCGATCAGCATTCCCAACGCCGCGAAGCCGACCACCGTGCTGCGGGCCGGCTTGGCGCGCGGTGCCTTGGACGGCTTGATCTTGGCTTTTCCTGTGGGACTCGCTGCTGCTTTTGCAGGCTTTGCAGGCCGGAGTTCGGTCAGGGCATCGGGGACGACCGGCTCAAGCTCCGCCCGGTCGGGCATCTGCCACCAAGTGTGACCGCAGCGGGCGCAACGAACCTTTCGGCCATCCTGTCCGAGCGATTCGTCGGACAGGGTGTAGCGCGTCGAACAGGTCGGACAGGAAACGATCATCGCGCCGTCGCAGAGAGGTTACCACTTGCCTTATAGATAGGAGTGGCGCGCGGCGCAACCGGCACCCGCGGAGTGGTGCCGGTCATCCATCTGCATGTGGCATCGGTCCATGCTCCTGCCCCCTCCGCCCCACGGCGAAGCCGTAGGTCGGAGAAGGATGAAGGCGTCTTACATGCCGCCCGGATAATTCGGACCCCCACCGCCTTCCGGCACGACCCAGTTGATGTTCTGGGTGGGATCCTTGATGTCGCAGGTCTTGCAGTGGACGCAGTTCTGCGCGTTGATCTGCAGTCGCGGATCGCTGCCGTCGTCGTTGCGGACGATCTCATAGACGCCGGCCGGGCAATAGCGCTGCTCCGGCGCGTCGTAGAGCGCCAGATTGACGCTGATCGGGACCGATTTGTCCTTCAGCGTCAGATGCGGCGGCTGGTCTTCCTCATGGTTGGTGTTGGAGAGGTAGACCGAGGACAGGCGGTCGAAGCTGACCTTGCCGTCCGGCTTGGGATAGGCGATTTTCGGCGCCTCGCTGGCCTTTACCAGGGTGGTGTGGTCAGCGTGATGCTTGAGCGTCCAGGGAGACTTGCCCTTCAGACCCGTCTCATAGGCGGCGTTCGCCAGACCGGCCCACAGGCCCTTCTGGAAGCCCGGGCGGATGTTGCGGACGGCGTACAGCTCCGGCCAGACCCAGGACTGCTTCAGGCGTTCCGGGTAGGCGATGACCTCCGGACCGTTGTCGGCGCCACCGGTCAGGTGGTCGAACACCGCCTCGGCCGCGACCATGCCCGACTTCATGGCGGTGTGGTTGCCCTTGATCTTCGGCACGTTCAGGAAGCCGGCGCCATCGCCGATGAGGAGGCCGCCGGGGAAGGTCAGCTTCGGGATCGACTGGAAACCGCCTTCCGACAGTGCGCGGGCACCATAGGACAGACGCCGGCCGCCGTCGAAGGTCGGGCGGATCGCCGGGTGGGTCTTGTAGCGCTGGAACTCCTCGAACGGGCTCATGTGGGGGTTCCAGTAATCGAGGCCGACGACGAAGCCGACCGACACCAGATTGCCCTCCATGTGATACAGCCACGACCCGCCATAGGTCTTGGGGTCCATCGGCCAGCCGATGGTGTGGACGATCAGGCCCGGCTTGGACTGGGACGGATCGACCTCCCACAGCTCCTTGATGCCGATGCCGTAGGTCTGCGGCTGGCAGTCGCGGCGCAGATCGAACCGCTCGAACAGGGTCTTGGTCAGCGAGCCGCGGCAGCCTTCGGCAAAGATGGTCTGCTTGGCGTGCAGCTCCATGCCGGGCGTGTAGTTGCCGGTCTTCTCGCCGTCCTTGCCGATGCCCATGTCGCCGGTGGCGACGCCCTTCACGGCACCCTTGTCGTCATACAGCACTTCCGCCGCGGCGAAGCCAGGGTAGATCTCAACACCCAGCTCTTCCGCCTGTGTCGCCATCCAGCGGGCCAGATTGCCCAGGCTGATGATGTAGTTGCCGTGGTTGTTCATCTGCGGCGGGGCGAAAGGCGACTTGTAGGCCTTCGTTTCCGTCAGGAACAGGAAATGGTCCTCGCGCGCCTTGGTGGTGAGGGGAGCGCCCTTTTCCTTCCAGTCCGGGATCAGCTCGTCCAGCGCATGCGGTTCGAAGACGGCGCCGGACAGCAGGTGGGCACCGACCTCCGACCCCTTCTCGATCACGCAGACGCTGAGTTCCTGCCCGGTCTCGGCCGCGCGCTGCCGCAGACGGATCGCGGCGCTCAGGCCCGACGGGCCGGCGCCGACGATCAGAACATCGTATTCCATGACCTCGCGCGGTTCGCGTTCCATCACCACACTCCCCCACCGTCTTGTTTTGGTACTGTTTCCCTCGGGACGCCCTATGGTCTTTTTTGCGGGCGCGTGCTTGTAGCACGGTTTGCGCCGCACCCAAATTGGGTATCTGGACATGTAAGACCACACGATCTGTGGTAAGGTCAAACGATGATTGACGTATGCGACATCCTCGACGCGCTGCGCTGGCATGCCGATATCGGCTGCGACGAGGCCATCGGCGACGAGCCGACCGACTGGGCCGCCCTCACCGCCCGCCCCGTGGCGCGCGCACCGTCCGTCGGCGCAGGTGCCACCGGCGGTGCCGCTTCCAGCGTTGCTCCAGGGCTCAACACGGCGCGCGGTCCCGCCGCGACTCGGGCGCCGGCTCCCGCAGCAGCACGTCCGGCAACCACCCTCTTCGCCTCGCCCGACCAGCCGCTGGGTGCCAGCGAGGCCGGCATCCAGGCCCGCGCCCGCGCCGGAGAGGCGCAGACGCTGGAGGCGCTGGAGGCGGCCCTGCGCAGCTTCGACGGCTGCCCTCTGAAGGCGACGGCGATGAACACCGTCTTCGCCGACGGCAATCCGCAGGCACAGGTGATGCTGATCGGCGAGGCACCGGGCGAGGACGAGGATCGGCAGGGCAAGCCTTTCGTCGGCGTCAGCGGCAAGCTGCTGGACCGCATGCTGGCGCAGATCGGGCTGGACCGCAGCGTGGTCTACATCTCCAACATCCTGCCCTGGCGCCCGCCCGGCAACCGCAGCCCGACCCAGGCGGAGATCGCCGCCTGCCTGCCCTTCCTGGAACGGCATGTGGAGTTGGTGCGGCCGAAGTTGCTGGTGGCGCTGGGCGGCGTTTCCGCCAAGACCCTGTTGAACAGGGCGGAGGGCATCACCCGCCTGCGCGGGCAGTGGCGGACTTACGAGGTCTCGGGAACCCCCGTTCCGCTGATGCCGATGCTCCATCCGGCGTACCTCCTGCGCAACCCTATCGCAAAACGGGAAGCTTGGCGGGATATGCTTGCGCTGCAACAAAAGATCGCCGAAGAAGGGGTCAAGTAATCAGAAGACAAAATTCAATGTCACAGGGCTGCCGAAATCGTTCGTATGATTGCAGCTGTCGCGCAGCACAAATGTGGTCAGACCATGCCGAAAGGCATTTTCCCAACGGGCTAGAGCCTTTTTCCCAGCTCTGTTAAAGCGTTGTAACATCTGGCGAATACCGGTGCTGACACATTCCGTACGAATCCGTTGCTTGCGGTTCGCGTCGGCGTGAGGTATCCCGAAGCCATGCTCCGGATATTTTGCAGTGCAGCATACCGGGTCGCGAGCGCGGCCCCGCTGCGGCGGAACCTTCTGGGGGTGCTGGGTCTCACGGTGGCTTACACCCTGGGACCCGACGGTGCGGTCGGGTTCCGGCCCGCTTGCGCCGCCCTCATCATCCACGCGCCGGACGGTCACGCCGTCGTCCAGCCCGGCGGGGATTCCGTGCCTGATCCCACCAGCCCTGTTTTTGCCGATACGCCGGTCGCACCGGTGTCAATCGATCCAGCGATGGGGCTCCCTGAAACCGCTACCCCCGACTCCACTGCCTCCGATTCCGCCGCATACGGCAATCCGACCACCGGGACGCCATCGTCCTCGGTGCTGGATGATTCTCCCGCCTCCGCCGGCACACCGCTGCTACTGGCGGTCGATGAGACAGCCCGCGCCGTGCAACTGGACGAGGAGGATGCCGACCGCTACCGCCGGATCTTCGCGGCCCAGCAACGGGCGGAGTGGGATGCCGCAGATGCCGAGATGGCGAAGCTGAAGGACCGCCGGCTGGTCGGCTATGTTCTGCGCCAGCGCTACCTTCACCCCGACCGCCGTGCCAGCTACGAGGAACTCGCCCGCTGGATGCAGGATTACGGTGACCTTGCCGGGGCGGAGCGGGTCTACAATCTGGCCCAGAAACGCCAGCCTGCCGGTCAGCGGGCGCCGAAACCACCGCGGGGCGACGAACGTGTCCGTCTCGTCGGGTCACTGGAGCGGCTGGGCGGCCTGCGCACCGTCGCCAGCAACGAGGAGGACGATGACGACAGCGTCACCGTCGCCCCGCGCAGCCGCACGGTGTCGCGGGCCCGCAGCGACCGTGCCGCGGTGGCGCGGGTAGAGGATCTGCTGCGCTCCGGCCGCACCAACAGCGCCCTGAGCCTGCTGGGCCAGGACGAGTTCGGCGGTAAGCTTGACACCGTCCAATACGACGCCGCCCGCGCCCGCATCGCGGCCTCCCTCTATTATGCCGGCGAGACGGCACAGGCGCTGACGCTCGCCTCGGCCAGCGCTGCGCGGTCGGGCGACATGCTGCCGGAGGCGCATTGGATCGCCGGTCTGGCCGCTTGGCGGTTGAAGCAGACCGACCGTGCTGCCCGCCATTTCACCGGCATGGCCGCCGCCGGTCCGCGCTCTCCCTGGAAGGCCGCCGCAGCCGACTATTGGGCAGCGCGCGCGCTGGCCCGCAAACCCGGCAAGGAGAAGGAGGCCGCGGAGCATCTCGCCGCCGCCGCCCGCTACCCCCATACCTTCTACGGCCTGATCGCCTTGCAGACGCTGGGCAGCCTGGGCGACGTGCGCTGGCAGGCTCCGGATCTCACCGGGCGGCAGCTGGCGGCGGTGGCGGCCAAGCCGGCAGGTGCCCGTGCCATCGCCCTGCTCCAGGCCGGCCAGCGCGAATTGGCCGGCCTGGAGTTGCAGCGCATCAATCCCCAGGGCGAACCGCTGATCGAACAGGCGATGGTCGCGCTGACCGACCGCGCCGGAGTGGCCTCGCTGGCGCTGCGGCTCGGCAATGCGGTTGCCGGACCTGACGGCGCCCCCTACGCGGCCGCACTCTACCCGCTGCCCCATTGGACGCCGCGGGACGGCTTCGCGGTCGACCGTGCGCTGGTCTTCGCGGTGATGCGGCAGGAATCGCGCTTCGACCCTCGACTTGTCAGCTCCGCCGGTGCGACCGGGCTGATGCAGATCCTGCCCAGCACCGCCCAGCATGTGCGGGAACGCAATGCCGACATCGGCAGCGACGACGCCAATCGAGACGCCCTGTTCGACCCGTCCCGCAACATGGAACTTGGCCAGCGCTACCTGTCGGAACTGCTGGGCATGCCGGAGATCGACGGCAACCTGTTCCTGGCGACGGCCGCCTACAATGCAGGGCCGGGCACGCTGGCACGCTGGCGTCGGGATCTGAGCGACATCAGCGATCCGCTGCTGTTCATCGAAAGCCTTTCCTTCGGCGAGACGCGCGACTATGTGGAGAAGGTGATGGCGAACTTCTGGATCTACCAGCTCCGGCTGGGCCAGGAGACCACCTCGCTCACTGCCGTCGCCGACGGGAAATGGCCAGCCTACACTCCCATGGACGGCCAGCCGCCCCAGGTCGCGGCCCGGCCCGAGCCACAGCCTGCGGCGAAGGCGGCTTTACCGGCCGCTGACCTGCCTGTCGCGGCGGCACCGGAACCGGCGGAAACGGCGCCAGTGGGACCGGTGCCGGTTGAAACGGTTGCTGAGCGGGGAGAGGCCAACCCGATACCCTGACCGCCGGCGCCCATGTCGGGCTCCGGCCCGACATGAGGACACGCCTGCCGCCATGCCGAAGATCGACGAGAGCCGCCCTTTCCTTCCCGTGAACATCGCTGTGGTGACGGTGTCCGACACCCGCAGCGCCGCCGACGACCGGTCCGGCGACGCTCTGGCGGAGCGGATCGCCGGGGCCGGACACAGGGTCGCCGCCCGCACCATCGTCCGCGACGATATCGCGGCGATCCGCGCCCAGGTGCAGGCCTTCATCGCCGATCCGCAGATCGACGTGGTGCTGACCACCGGCGGCACCGGCGTCACCGGACGGGACGTGACGCCCGAGGCGGTCGAGGCGCTGTACGAGAAGGCGATCCCCGGCTTCGGCGAGCTGTTCCGCTATCTCAGCTATGCCAAGGTCGGCACCTCCACCATCCAGAGCAGGGCGACCGGCGGCGTCGCCAACGGCACCTACATCTTCGCCCTGCCCGGCTCGCCCAGCGCCTGCCGCGACGCCTGGGACGACATCCTTGTCTGGCAGCTCGACAACCGGCATCGCCCCTGCAATCTGGTGGAGCTGATGCCCCGCCTGCGCGAGCACATGGCGTGAGCGACCCCTTGGGCTTTTCGATGGAGGCGCTGCACGCCGCCCTGATCCGGCTGCCGCGCCTTGCCGACCTCTCCCCCGACGCGCTGGAACCGATGCCGCTGAAGGGCGTCGCCCACGACCATGTCCGCCTGCGCGGCCGTCGGCTGGTCGCCCGTATCCCGCGCTGGAGCCAGCTTGGCCTCGATGCCTGGACGGCGCTGGACCGGCAGGCCACCGCCTTCCGGCGGGCGGAGATGTCAGGCCATACCCCGCGCTTTGCCGGTCTGCTTCCGCCCGGCGAGGGTCTGCCGCTGGGCGCCCTGGTGGTCGGCGAGGTGGACGGGCGCACGCCCGTGCTGCCCGGAGACATGCCGGCCATCGCCCGCGCGCTGGCGGCTTTGCACCGAATGGCGCCGCCGGACTTCTACGAACCGCTGCCCGCTCCGCCCGATCCGGTCGCCGCATTGCTGGCGCAGGTCGAACGGCAGGCGGCGTGGTTCGACAATGCCCCCTTGTCGACCGAGGCCCGCGTCCTGATCGCTGAGGAGCTTGCCGCCGCCCGGGTCGGCGACCTCTTGCCGCCGTCTGAGACGCCGATGACGCTGACCGCTGTCGGGGTGGACGTGCATCCCGGCAACTTCCTGATCGACAACCACGGCAAGGCGTGGTTCACCGACCTTGAAAAGCTGCAATACGGCCACCCGGCCAGCGACCTTGCCCATGCCAGCCTCTACACCTCGACCAGATGGGACCCGGCGGTGAATGCGGAACTGGCCCCGGAGGAAGTCGACGCCTTCGTTGCGGCCTGGGCGATGGCGGTGCCGGGCGACCTCGCCGACGAGGTGCTGCCTTGGCTGAAGGCATTGCGCCGGCTGACCTGGCTGCGCACCCTGTCCTGGATGGCCCGCTGGTCGGTGGAGGGCGCCAGCCTGTCGCCAGGCATGCCGGAAGACTTGCGCACCCATATGGACGCCCACGCCACCGACATTCTGCGACCGGAACGGATCGAGCAGGTGCGGCGGGAGTGGCGTTAGCATGTGCGAAAAGGGGACGCGTACGAAAGTCTCTTGCCCGCGCCCTGCCGAAGATGATGGGATACCGACTCGGAAAACGAGGTGACGAGAGCATGACGAGTTTCCGACGCCGGTTGCTGCCGGTCTCCCTGGCCATACTGATGTCAGGAACCGCCCTCGTGCCTGCCCTTGCCGCCGGTCCGGGACTGGGCCAGGGGCAAGGCGCGGATGACGGCGGATCGGCCACCGGCAGCTATCTGGCCGGCCGCTATGCCCAGCACCAGGACGACTGGACCGCGGCAGCGCGCTTCACCGCGCAGGCGCTGGCCGCCGACCCGGACGACCCTGCCCTGCTGCGCCGTACCTTCCTGCTGCGGCTGGGCGAGGGCCGGATCGAAGCGGCGATCGACCATGCAAACCGGCTGCTCGACGACCAGGGTGAGCCGCAGATGGCGCTGACCCTGCTGGCCGCCGACGCACTGGCCAAGGGCAAGCTGGACGAGGCAGACGGCTATGCCGCCCGGCTGCCGTCCGACGGGCTCGGCCGCTTCCTGACGCCGCTGACCCGTGCGTGGCTGGTGGCTGCCCGCGGCAAGACGGACGAGGCGCTGGCAGCCCTGCAGCCGCTGGCCGACGTCAAGGGCTTCGAGGCGCTTTACAACCTACATGCCGCACTGATCCTCGATCTTGCCGGCCGCAACGACGAGGCGGCGGTCCGCTATGCCAAGGTGACGGATACCGACGCGCCGCTGCGGGTGGTGCAGATCGTCGGCAACTTCATGACGCGCACCGGCCGCAAGGACGAGGCAGGCAAGCTTTACCAGACTTTCCAGGGCAACAACCCCGACGGGCTGCTGGTGGAGCCGGCACTGGCCGCCATGGCGAATGCGCCGTCGGAAGCCCGCCCGGTTCCCGATGCCCGGTCCGGTCTGGCGGAGGCGCTGTTCGACCTGGGCAGCGCGCTGCATCACGAAAATGCCGACGAGCCGGCCCTGCTGTTCGGCCGCATCGCCCTGCATCTGCGTGACGATCTGGCCCTGGCCCATCTGCTGATCGGCGACATCACCGCCTCGCGCGACCATCACGAGGAGGCGCTGGCCGCCTACAAGCGGCTGGAAACCGATCCGCTGCTGGGCTGGACCGCCCGCATGCGCGAGGCCGACAGCCTCGCCCGCATGGACCGCAACGACGAGGCCATCGCGATCCTCAAGGATCTCTCCGCCGAACGGCCGGAGCGCACCGACGCGATCACCCGGCTCGGTGACATCTATCGCTATTCCAAGCGCTACGCCGAGGCGATCCCCGCCTACACCACGGCGCTGGAGCGGATCGGCACGCCGCAGGAGCGGCATTGGCCGCTGCTCTACGCCCGCGCGATGTGCTTCGAGAAGACCAAGCAGTGGCAGCAGGCCGAAGCCGATCTGCAAACCGCGCTGAAGCTGCGCCCGGACGAGCCGTCGCTGCTCAACTTCCTCGGCTACAGCTGGATCGACCGCGGCGAGAATTTGCCCAAGGCCAGGGCGATGGTGGAGCGCGCGGTGGAGCTGCGGCCGCGCGACGGCTATATTGTCGACAGTCTGGGCTGGGCGCTCTACACGCTTGGCGATTACGAGGCCGCGGTCGCCAAGCTGGAACGCGCGGTGGAGTTGAAGCCGGGCGACCCGACCATCAACGACCATCTCGGCGACGCCTATTGGCGGGCCGGCCGCCGGAACGAGGCCCGCTTCCAATGGATGCGCGCGCTGCGCAGCGCCGACGAGGAGACCGACAAGGGAGCTATCCAGGCCAAGCTCGACAAGGGCATGCCTGACCAGAAAGCCGCCGCAAAGCAGTGAAAGAGTCCCCTCTCTCCTTTGGGGGAGAGGGACTTGTCCCACCTTATGCAAGTTCCCCCACATAGGGCTTGTACTGGCTGTCGATCTGCTGGATGTGCTCCACGAACCAGTCCTTCAGCAACAGGATCAGATCCACGCGCAGCATGGTGGGATTGTCACCCTCGAAATCGCGGGCCAGCTTCTCCACCTCGTCGGCGAAATAGCGGTGAGCGGCGAGGTGCCCATCCAGGTCGGGATAGCCGCAGCGCACCATCATCGCCTCCTCCCGTGCGAAATGGACGGCGACATAGTCGCGGAGGCTGGCGAGCAGACTGGACAATTCCTCGCGATTTGCGGGGGTGATGCCGCTTTCCAGCAGGCCGTTGAAGAGGTCGAGGAGCCGCCGATGCTCGTCGTCGAGCACGGGCACGCCGACGCTCATGGATTCGTCCCAGACGACATAGCTCATTGCAACGATCTCCCCCCTCGCATCCCGCAATTGCAGGTGCATCCCGCGGAATCAAGCGGTTGCGGCCGGCCATGGCAGGGTTGTGGACATCTTGACAGGGATCCTAAAACCGGCAACCGTGCCAGTCCAAGCGGCAAATCCCCGCAGGGGGCGCGGCTATATGCGCAATGCGCCCGCCCATCCCCTGCCAAGTGACAGAGTGACCGATGGCCCTGCTCGACGAGATCGCGGAGAAGAAACGGGCGCTGGACGCCGCACGCCCCCTGCCGCAGGAGGTCGTTCACGGCATCGCCGACCGGTTCGAACTGGATTTGACCGCCGCCGCCGCAGCGCTGGAGGACTATCCGCTCAAGCGCGCCGACGTGAAGGCCATTCTGGAGCGCGGCAGCGTGCTACGCCACCGTGCGGTCGAAGAGCAGCGGTTCGTCCTGAACCACCGCTCCGCCCTGGAGTTGATGGCACGGCTGTCCTTCGATCCGTCGGGGGCGGTCACCGAGCGCACCGTTACCGCCTTCCACAATGTGCTCTTTCGCGGGATCGACGACTACGCCGGCAAATACCGCAATGCTGCTCCAAAGGACGATCCGGCGGAAACCGCGCCGGATCCGGCCAAGCTGCGCGTGTCGATGTCGGCGCTGTCGACCTGGATGCGCAAGTCCGACGCCGGCCCCGACACCGCCTTCGAGGCGCATCACCGGCTGAGCGCGATCCGCCCCTTCGATGCCGGCAACCGGGCGACCGCACTGCTCTTGTGCAACCTGATCCTGAACCGTGCCGGCTATCCGCCGGTGGTGATCGGCGACGACGACCGCAGCCTCTATCTGGACCTCGTCGAGCGGGCCTGGTCGGTCGGCGACAAGACGCCTTTTCGCGACCTGATGCTGCGCCTCCTGTCGCACAGCCTCGACTTCTGCCTGGAGGCTGCCGGCCAGGGTACAGACAGGGACGAGGTACCTTAAGTGGACAGCCCGGCAGGCAGGCGCAGGCGCGACGGCCGGTCGGGTCCGCTGTGGATCAGCACTGTGATCGGCAACGCATCGACCCGGCGGGTCTCGCCCGGTTCCGCACCGGTGCCGGGATTGACCGGATAGGCCGGAAAGCAGGAGCCGGCAAGGCTGAGGCGCAACGCCGATCCCGGCGCCAACGTGGCGCAGGTCGCCCGCATGGCGACGGTCAGCGGCCGGGTTGGATCGCCCGGCTCCACCCGCGCATGGCCCTGGGTCAGCGGCAGAACCTGCCCGTCGGGCCGCACCACCGACAGCACGGCGCTGACGTCGAAGGATGGAGCGTCGGCCTCCACCCACACCTCCAGCGCCACCCGCCCGGCCAGCGTCAGCGGCTCGTCCAGCGGCAGGCTGGTGTAGGTGGCGACGTCCGGGCGGCAGTCCACAGCCGCACGGTCGGGGCGCCCACAGCAATCCGGCACCGCATGGCCGCCCACCGTCGGCACCGGCATGCGCGGATCGTGGACCACCACGTCGAGTGCCTCCATTTCGGGCATCTCCAACTCCAGCCGCCCGCCCTGCCGGTTGGCGAGCCCATCGCTGGACAGGTGCAAGAACGCCTCGGCCGTCGGAAGGTCGGGCAAGTCGTGCCAGCGTCCGCTTTCCACGTCGTGCAGACGGACCGGTCCGCCACGGTCGGCGACCTCTCCCTTCAACACACGTTCGAACCAGGCAAGCTGCAACGTGTCGAGGGTCGGCGCCTGCCCCGGCGCCGCTGCCGGCCCGTCAGCACCCCAGGGGCCGATCACCAGCCGCACCGGCCCCCGCCCGCGGGCCTTGAGGCGGTCATGGGCGTCAAGCATCCCGGCCAGCCGAGGATCGTACCAGCCGCCGACCTGCAGGACCGCCACGTCGGCCGGCATGCTGTCCTGCATAGCCTTGGGCGACAGTGCGGCCCAGGCCGGGCCGGGCACCGGGTTGGTCAGCCAGTCGTCGTAATGGGTGTAGCGGGCGTACTCGCGCAGGGCCTGCGGCCGCGACGGAATTTCGTCATCGATGGGCAGGCTGCGTGCCGCATCCGACAGCACGCGGTGGCCGGTGCCATCCTCGACCCGCTTGGCAGCGTCGGCGGCGGTGCGCAAGGCCCAGCCCATGGCGTCCGCCAGACGGAATGCTCCGCCCTCATAAGCCCAATCGGAGAAGACGTCCCAGCCGGCGAAAGCCGGTGCCACGGAGCGCAGGGCCGCCGGCGCCTCCGCCAGCGCAAGCCACTGCGCAATACCGGCATAGCCGCAGCCGTACATCGCCACAGCTCCCGATGACCCGGGCAGGGACGCCGCCCAGGCCACGGCGTCCGCGCCGTCTTCCCGTTCCGCCTCGAAGGGACGGAACCGGCCGTCTGACGTGCCGCAGCCGCGCATATCCTGCACCACCACGACATAGCCGCGCGCCGCATACCAGCGTGGATGGGCATAATGGCTGGTCAGGGCAACACGACGGCCGCAGGGAACGCGCAGCAGCAGGACCGGCCAAGTCCCGGCGGCGTCGGGCCGGTAAAGGTCGGCATCCAGCCTTACACCGTCCCTTGTCCGCATCGACACGGTCTCCGGCGGCCGAACCGGCAGCAGGCTGTGCAACTGATGAATCATCGGGGCCAGATGGGTCATGGCGGGTCGGGCTCGCTCGATGACAGACAACGAGTAATGTGTTGTCGTGGCAAAGCTCGTGCCAGAGCGCATGAGCCAAATCGTATAAATCTTTCGGCCGGCTCTTGCCCCCGATGAAAGACCCTCCTTCCTCGGAGCAGAGACGTTGGGGGAGGGGTGCGGCGACCGGCAGGCCGATGGAAACCCTGTATTTGCAACCCCTAACCTTGCCACCCCACCATACGCGGAGAGGAGGGATCGTCAGGTGAGCAGTGCCCTGCTTCCCAACCGACAATCTCCGCTCAACCCCCAGACTTCTGCCAATTTCTTGGGCGGATTGCCTGCTCAGGCGGCGATCAGCTCGAACCGGTCGACATCGACCATGCCGCGGTCGGTGATTTTCAGGTGCGGAATGACCGGCAGGGGCAGAAAGGCCAGTTGCAGGAAGGGCTCGGCCAGCGGGCAGCCCATGGCACGGACGGCGGCGCGCAGGGACCTCAACCTTACCTCCACCGTTTCGAACGGCTCCAGGCTCATCAGCCCGGCCAGCGGCAGGGCCAGTTCGCCGACCACCTGTCCGTTGCGCACGGCGACGAAGCCGCCCTGAATCTCGATCAGCCGGTTGACCGCGACGCGCATGTCGGCGTCGCTGGCACCGACCACGCAGATGTTGTGGCTGTCGTGGCCGACCGATGACGCCAGAGCGCCTTCCGCGATGCCGAAGCCCTGGACGAATCCGCGGCCGATGTTGCGGTTGCTGCCATGGCGGGCGAAGACGCAGATCTTCAGCAGGTCGCGCGACGGATCGGCGACCATCCGGCCGCCCACCACCGAAACCTCGATCCGGCGGTGCTCGGTCAGGATCTTGCCCGGTTCCAGCCCGATCACCGATTGGACCGACCCTCCGGCCGGCACGGCGAAATCCTCGTCCACCACCGGCTCCAGCTTCACCGAATTGAGCCCCACCGGCGTTACCGCCGGCCGGCCATCGAAACTGCGCGGCCCGACGACTTTGCCGTTGCGGATGACCCGATTGACCGCGCAATCCTCCAGATCGTCGAGCAGGACGAGGTCGGCGCGATGGCCCGGCGCCACCAGCCCACGGTCATAGAGGCGGAAGCCGCGTGCCGCCGACCAAGTGGCGGCGCGATAGACATGGGCGACCGGCGCCCCAAGGCGGATGGCGCTGCGGATCAGGTGATCCATGTGCCCCTCCTCCGCGATGTCCAGCGGGTTGCGGTCATCGGTGCAGAAGCCGAGGAAGGGGGAGGTCTCCGGCGTGATCACTTCGGCCAGGGCATGGACGTCCTTCGAAACCGACCCGTCGCGGATCAACACCTGCATGCCCTTGCGCAGCTTCTCCATCGCCTCATCCGCACTGGTCGTCTCGTGGCAGTTGCGGATGCCGCAGGAGAGATAGGCATTCAGTTCCTTTCCCGATACCAGCGGGGCATGGCCATCGATGTGACGCCCGTCGAAGGCGGCCAGCTTGTCGAGCACCCCGTCCACCTTGTGGAAGACGCCGGGGAAATTCATGAACTCCGCCAGCCCCAGCACATGGGGATGGTCCATGTGGCGGATCAGGTCCGGCGCCTCCAGCCGGGCACCCGACGTTTCCAGCTCCGTCGCGGGCACGCAGGAGGACAACTGCACGAAGAGGTCGAGCGCAGTCCCGCCGGCACTGTCGAGGAAATAGCGCAGCCCCTGCTCCCCCAGCACGTTGCAGATCTCGTGCGGGTCGCAGATGGCGGTGGTGGTGCCGCGCGGGAGAACGCAGCGGTCGAACTCCTGTGGGGTGACGCAGGTGGACTCACAATGGACATGGGTGTCGATGAAGCCGGGAACCACGGTCAGCCCGCGCCCGTCGATCTCCTCAAGCCCGTCATAAGACTCGTAGGTGCCGACGATGACTTCGCCGCAGACGGCGATGTCGCCCTCTGCGATCTCCCCGGTCACGACATTGAGAAAGCGCGTGTTCTTGATGACCAGATCGGCTTTCGCCTCACCCAGCGCCTGCCCGATGCGCGTCTTCAGATCGTCGCGGCTTACAGTCATGTCCTACTCCGCCCCTCGTCCATTCAAAGAGGCAAGGTGGCCCGCCTCACCATGCCGTGCAAGCGCCTATCGGCCATCCCCTGGCCGGTAAGGGGACCGGGTCTGCTCCTGTGCGAATTTGCCGAGAGCCTTGGCGTTGTACGATTCCAGCCCTTCCGCCACCGCGAGGCGCATATTGGTGTGAAGGAACCAGTGGCAGGCATGGGCCAGCACCGGCAGGAAACCGCGTTCAAGCTTGTGCGGTCCGCCACGCCCGCCATTCACCCGGCTCAGACCATGGGCAATAGCCCGTTCGATGCTGCGGTAATAGCAGGTTTCGAAATGAACGAAACGCGCCTCCTCTCTCGCCCCCCAGGTCCGGACATAGAGGCAGTCGTCCCCTTCCACAGACATAAGGGCGCCGATTGCAACACCACCTGTTTCGGCAAAGGTCAATGTCACGGCGTCGCCCAGGGCGGCACAGAGCCGAAGAACGAACTCCATGGTCAGCGCCTGACGCCGCCCCCGCCGGAGGTGAAGGTCGCCCAGCAAATCCAAAAAGACCGCGACATCGGCCTCTCCAACCCGGCTGCCCGGGACGTCACGGAACCGAACGCCGCTTGCAGCGACCTTGCGGCGCTCCCACAGCATCACTCTGCGCCGGCGGCTCGACAGCGCGGCGGTGAAGTCGGTGAAATCGCGATAGCCCTCGTTCCGCCACTCGTAATCGACGGCATGGCGGGTCAGCCATCCCGCCGCCTCGAAACGGGCACGGTCCTGTTCATCGGGAAAGCCGACATGGATGGACGATAGCCCGTGCTTGTGGGCCAACGACCGCATGGCACCGACCAGCGCATCGACCGTGCCGGGCGGCGCTCCATCCCGCAGCAGGATGCGCGGCCCGGTCACCGGTGTGTAGGGAATCTCCATGACCAGCTTCGGGAAATAGCGGCCGCCCGATGCCTGATAGCCATCGACCCAGGCCTGATCCGGCCAGAATTCGTCGGTCGAGCGGTCTCGCAGGTAAAGGGGGGCCACGCCGACCAGCCGCCCCGACGGCTCGCGCACGATCAGATGGACGGGGCGCCAGCCGGTGTCCGGGCCAGCCAGGCCGCTTTCCTCCGCCGCTCTCAGATAGGAATGGCCAACGAACGGCCCCTTGCCGGCGGCACAGGCATCCCATTCCAGCGGATCGACCCCGGAGACTCCGAACACCATCGCGACCGACAACGGCCCATCGTTCCGGTCGCCGTCCTGGGCCGCCGGTCCCTGTATCACAGACATGCCATTCCCTGAATGTTTCGGACCCTGGTTATTCCCCGTCGTACGGCAAAGCCACCGGCAGGCGCACGCTGACAGTGGTGCCCTCGCCCTCGCGGCTGCGGATATCCAGCGTGCCGTTCAACAGATCGACGAAGGACCGCACCAGCGGCAGGCCCAGTCCGGTGCCGCCGGACCGCCGGGACAACTGGCTGTCGACCTGACCGAAGGGTTGCAGGGCGATGGCGATGCCCTCCGGACTCATGCCGATTCCGCTATCCGCAACCTCGATCAGGATGCGGTCGCCCTCCGGACGGACCCGCAGGGCGACGCTGCCGCCTACGGGGGTGAACTTCACCGCATTGCTCAGCAGATTCAGCAGGATCTGCTTCACCCGCACCGGGTCGCCCAGCAGGTGGGGGGTGTCAGCGGCGATGTCGTGGGTCAGGGACAGCCCGCCTTCCTCCGCCCGCTCGGCGATCAGCAGAAGCGAGCTTTCCACCGCGTCGCGGACATCCATCGGCTGGGGATGCATTTCCAGCTTACCGGCCTCGATCTTGGCGACGTCCAGGATGTCGCTGATGACCGCCAGAAGATGCTGGCTCGACTTGCCGATCACCTTGGCATAGTCGAGGTATTTGGGATGGCCGAGCGGCCCGACGATCTCGCTCTCCATCATCGAGGAAAATCCGATGATGGCGTTCAGCGGCGTGCGCAGCTCATGGCTCATGTTGGCCAGGAACTCGCTCTTGGCGCGGTTGGCCAGTTCGGCCTGTTCCTTGGCCTGGATCAACGCCTGCTCGGCGCGGCGGCGTTCCTGAACCTCCTGCATCAGCGCGCGGGTGCGTTCGGCCACCCGCATCTCAAGCTCGTCACGAGCTTGCCGCAAGGCCAGTTCGGCCCTCTTGCGCCGGGTGATGTCCTGGCCGACGCACAGGATGCCGGCAGAATCGCCGTCGGCCTTCGGCAGGCGGTTCAGGTTCCACAACAGCACCCGCTCGCTCATGCAGTCCTGCTCGCGCAGGACCTGCTCGAAGTTGCGGACCTCCGTGCCCATTGCGGCGACGGCAAGCTGGGCGGCGAACGGGCCGGTCGGTCGCTCCCTCATCACTTCGGCCCAGAGGCGGCCGATGGCGCTGCCGGCTTCCAGCCCGAAGGCACGCTCGGCGTCGCGGTTGGCCTCCAGGACGCGGCCGTCGTCGCCCAGAACCAGGATGATGCTGGCTGCCGTCCGCAACAACGATCGGAAACGCGCTTCACCAGCCCGCGCCTCGCTCTGGCGCAATGCGGCTTCCAGCTCGGCGATGCGGCGCTCCATCCGGCGGACGGTATCGGCCGGTCCGCCACCTGCCGGTTGGGTTGGGCCGGAGAAGAAAGTGGGGTTGGTCACGCCGCCGCGTTTTCCGGCTGCATCATGTCGCCCAGCTTCGCCAGCAGGAATTCCAGATCCTCCGGCGCCAGATCCTCGTACTGCGTCAGGATGCGCTCGATGACGCGGCGGCGGTGGCGCTCGCGGTCACCCGGCTCGCCGTCATAGGGGGTTTCCTTCAGCACGTCGATGGCGATGCGGCAGGCCGGCAGCAAAGCCGGCGGCAGCTTCGCCTTGTCGTACAGAGACTTCAGCCCCAGCCGGCCGGCATCGTGGATCAGCAGCCGGGCATTGGTCATCGGCACATTCGCCATACGCGACATCGCCGTCTCGAAGAAGGCGATGTCGCCGGTGCACAGCGAGCGGACCAGCAGCGACGGCGTCAGACGGCCGGTGCGGGCAAGCTGCGTCACCAGACGATCAAGCGCCCCTTCGTCGCTTTCGCCGGTGAACAGGGCCACCGTCGCCCGCTCCCGGCTCTGTAAGATCAGCTCCGACGCGACCTTCGACGGCAGTTCATGGTGCGAGACCAGATGCTGGCGCAGCCGTTCCGACACCACTGCAACGAGACGCTCAGCAATGGTGATCGGCAGCCTGGACCGGTGGACCAGCGGGTCCTGCACCGCCTCGCTGGCGCCGAAACGGTCGATGACGCGGCCCAGGCTCTGCTCACCCAGTTCCGCGCCCTCATTGGCGACCAGTGCGGCGACGGCGCGTTCGGACCCGCTTTCGATCAGCGCATCGGCGACGGCGGCCGGCACGGTCGGGCGCTGGGCAATGGCGGTGCTCTTGGCGTCGGCACCGGAGCGCACAATCTCGACCAGATCGGCTGAAGTCAGCACGGTGGAGACGCTGAGCACCGGGATCGCCACCGCCTCCACATCGCGGGCCAGGGTCAGGGCGACGTCCCGCGGCAGGGAGGGGCTGGATTTCAGATTCTCTGCCAGGGTCTGGCGGACACGCAGGACCGTGTCCTTGACCATGACGCGGATGATGTCTTCCGCCAGCTTGCGCTCCGCCTGCGACAGCTCGGGACTGTCGAACTGCTGAGACAGCTTTGCGGCCAGATCGGTCCGGCTGTTCGGCGACGGGTCGGCCAGAAGCCGCGCCACGTCCTGCTGGGTCAGATGACCCGACTTGAAACCGTCACTCATGGGTCCCGGACCCTTCCTGCCCTGGTCCGTCTCCATATTGGACGCGGAACGCAAAACCCGCGCGGGTGTGGGCGGAGACGTGTCCACACGTTCAGGATCTTCCGAAACGGTTGAACCTTCCTTAACGCCCTGCCGTCATAAGTCCAACGGCCGGGAAGCGGGTCACGGCATTTCGACGAAACTGGGCGGTTCCGGCAGGATGGAACCGCGGCGGCGCGTCCCGCGCAGGTGCAGCGCCACCTCGGCAATCTGCTGCTCCACCGAGATGTGGCGCTGCGAGGCGACTTCCAGCCCGCGGTCTTCATAGACATAGGCATCGGGATGGCCATCGGCCCAGCGCCGGATGGCGATGTCGCGCTCGCGCAGCAGCGCGACGACGGTCGGACGGAACAGCCGCATCATCGCCGTGATCCAGCGGTTGGCCGGCCATGACGGCCGGGCGTGATCGATCTCGAAGGCGTCGAGCATGGCGATCACGTCGTCCGCCTTGTACCAGGTCTCGCCCGTCACCCAGCGGTTGGTGGTGAACAGCCGCACCGGCTGGCCGGCGATGTCCATGGCGATGCCGATCAGGTGGGACAGCGCGTCGTTGTCGTTGTCCGGAGCCACGAAATCGGCCAGCGCCGCCGGCCGCAGACCCGGCGGCATGCCGTGCGGACGCAGGAAGGTGTGGAAGTGCCCATGCTCGCCGTGGGGCCGTTCGCCTTCGGGATGGCAATGGTAATAATACTGGGCATGGAACTCGGCGTCGTAAACGTCGCCCGGCGGATAATGCTTCCACTCGTACAGCGTGCCGTGACCGCGCAGAAGCTCGCCCACCACCGTGTCGCCGGTCTTGGCAAGGACGCGCTGGCACAGGCGCACTTCGCGTCCCGCCTCGGCCATCGCCTCCAACTCTTCCCGGGACACGTCCGACAAATCCGTCATCGCCCGATCCTGCGCTGCGCGAACATCCCTATTACGTACGCGGCTATGCGGGCGTGGCAAGGCCTTTTCGGAAATCACACCTGCGGTTGTAGCACCGCCTGCGCTTCCCGCCCATCAGCTGCCGGAAGGACGGACGCGCTGCGACAGTGACCAGCTGACCAGTTCGCCGGTGACCTGCCCCAGCGCCTGGTCGAAGGCGGCGATCACGTCGGTGAAGGAACGGCCGCGCACCGGGGCCGACGCCTCGAAGGTCTCGCCAGCCTCGATGGTCCGGCGCGGCATGGCGACCAGCTTGGCCGACAGCCGCACATGCACCCGGTCCGGCATGGCCGCCCCCGGCGTGGCGTATTCCGCCTGGAAATCGCGCAGTTCCGACTTCAGCACATAGTCGGAGCGCAGCCCGACCGTGTCGCGCCCGACCGAGACGATGCGGCCGCTGTCCTCGAAGGTCTGGACGATCAGCCCCTGCACCATGTTCGGCGCCCGGTCGGCCCAGGACACGTCGGCGAAATAGTCGAGCGAGGTCGGCGTGCGGGCCAGCGCGATCCGCGGCGTATCGATCCCCGCCGCCGCCGCCGGCGTCTCCACCAGCAGCTGCCAGTCGGCCTTCGGGCCGGCGGCGACGCTGGCCTGCGGGGTCAGGGTATAGAGATGCGGCGCCGTCGGGTTCAGCGTCGAACAGGCGGCCAGCCCCAGCAGCAGGGCCGCCCCGCACATCCCGCGCACGACAGCCTTTGCAAACCCGTTCCGCACCATCGTCACCCGCCTCATTTTCCACGCACCTCCACACCCTGACGCGTCCCGCCGAAGAGGAAGTTCGACGGATCGTTCTCGATCCGGGTGACCACCCGCGAGAGCTGCCCGGACAGATCGCGCAACTGGGTGATCAGCAGCGTCAATTCATACAGCCCCGTGGCGGTAAAGTCGCGCACCGGCTCGCGGTTTTCGGCGACCAGCGAATTCATCGTGTCCGAGGTACGCTTCAGAGAACGCAGAAGGTCGCGTGTCTCGCCGCCCAGCTGCTTGGCCGCGCCATCGACCGTTGCGAGCGTGTCGTGCGCCTGGGCCAGCGTGCGGTCCAGCTGCGGTCCGACCGTCTCGAAGCCGTGCAGGGTCCGGCGCGCCTGGGTCATGGTTTCCTCCAGGCCAGCGCTGGCGCGGGCAAGCTCGGCGCTGATGGTGCGGGCGTTGGCCAGGATGTCGCCGATGGCCTTCTGGTTCTCGCCGTTCAGCATCTCGCCCAGCTTGGTGATCACTTCCAGCGAGCGGTTGACCAGCTGCGGCGCGCTGTCGACCACCGCGGTCAGCGAGCTGGGCCGCGACGGGATGGTCAGCACGCCGTCGGCATCGGTGGCGGTCAGGCGCTTGCCCCCCACATTCCCGCCGGAGATCTGGACATAGGCGCCGCCGGTGATGCCCTGCACCTCCAGCGAGGCGATGGAATCGGACATGATCGGCGTGCCGTTCTGCACCATGATCGTCACCCGGACCCGCGTCACGTTGTCGGGGTCGAGCCGGATGTCCGACACGGTTCCCACCGGCACGCCGCGGTAGCGCACCGGGCTGCCCTGCTGCAACCCGGTCACGGAGCCGGTGAAATAGATGCGGTAGGTCTCGCGCGTTTCATCGAGCTGGACCTTGGCGATCCAGGCCGTGAAGACCAGCAGGCCGGCGACCAGAGCCAGCACGAAGCTGCCGACCAGAATGTAGCTGGCGCGGGTTTCCATGACGTGCCCCTACCCTTTCGCAAGACGCCTGGCGTCTTCTTCTTCGTGGCGTCGAGCCTGGTTGCGCTCTTTGGCGTCGAGGGCCGCGCGGCCGCGCGGTCCGTGGAAATAGTCGTGGATCCACGGGTGCGGGTCGGCCAGATGCTGGGCCAGGGTGCCCACCCGGATCTTCTTGTCAACCAGCACCGCGATGCGATCGCAGATGGAGGTCAGGCTGTCCAGATCGTGGGTGACCATGAAGACGGTCAGCCCCAGGCTGCGCTGCAAGCCCTGGATCAGCGTGTCGAAGGCGGCGGCGCCGATGGGGTCGAGGCCGGCGGTCGGCTCGTCCAGGAACAGGATGTCGGGGTCGAGCGCCAGGGCGCGGGCGAGGCCGGCGCGCTTGATCATGCCGCCCGACAGCTGGGCCGGATGCTTGGTGCCGGCATCGGGCGGCAGCCCGGCCATGGCGATCTTCACCCGCGCCACCTCGGCGATCAGCCCCGGGGCCAGGCCGGTATGCTCCTTGAGCGGAAGCATCACATTCTCCGCCACCGTCATCGAACTGAACAGGGCGCCGTTCTGGAACAGCACGCCGGTGCGGGCCTGCAACGCGGTGCGCTCCGCCCTATCCAGGTCGGCGGTGTCGTGGCCCAGCAGCTCGATCCGGCCGGCAGCGGGGTCGATCAGGCCGAGGATCTCCTTCAGCAGCACCGACTTGCCGGTGCCGGAGCCGCCGACGACACCCAGCACCTCACCCCGCTCGACGTCGAGGTCGAGACCGTCATGGACAGTCTGCGGGCCGAAACGGGTGACCAGTCCGCGCACGCGGATGACGGGGGATCCTGCCATCATACCCCCAGCATGGAGAAGAGGACGGAGAACACCGCATCGATGACGATGACCAGGAAAATGCCCTCCACCACCGCCTTGGTGGTCATGATGCCGACGCTCTCCGCACTGCCGGAGACCTTCAGCCCCTCGTAGCAGCCGACCATGGCGATCACCAGGGCGAAGACCGGCGCCTTGATCAGGCCGGCGATCACCGTGTTGATGCCGACGGCGCTGTGAAGCTGGCGGATGAACTGCCCGAAGGTGATGTCCAGCGTGGCATAGGCCATCACCGCACCGCCGAACAGCCCCATCACGTCGGCGTAGAAGGCGAGCAGCGGCAGGGTGATCATCAGAGCCAGCGCCCGCGGCACCACCAGCAGTTCCACCGGGTCGAGACCCATGGTGCCGATGGCGTCGACCTCCTGGTTGACCTTCATGGTGCCGATCTGTGCGGTGAAGGCCGAGCCGGAACGGCCGGCGACGATGATCGCCGTCATCAGGATGCCGATCTCGCGCAGGACGGAGATGCCCAGCAGGTTCACCACATACAGCTCCGCCCCGAAGCGCTTCAGCTGGTCCGCCCCCTGGAAGGCCAGCACCACGCCGATCAGGAAGGACAGCAGCCCGAGGATCGGCAAGGCGTTCAGTCCGGTCTGCTCGATGTGGAACAGGACGGAGGTCAGCCGCAGGCGCGACGGCCGCAGGATCAGCCGGGCGAAGGTGACGGTGACGAGGCCGAGGAAGCCGACGAGGTCGAGGATTTCCTTGGCGGCGTTCACCGTCGTCTGGCCGGTGCGCACCACCATGTCGAGGATCGGGTGGTGTTCGCGTTCGATCGGGTGGGGCGGCGCCTTTCCGGCGTCGCGCACGGCTTCGAACAGGGCGGCATGCTCCGGCCGTAGTCCGATCACCGACACGGCATGCCCGTCGGCACCCAGCCGTTCGGCCAGGCGGTTCAGCAGATAGGCGCCGACGGTGTCGAGCGCCTCCACCCGCGCCAGATCGAGCCGGACCGCGGCACCGCCCGGCGGCCTGGGTGCACGGTCCAGCGCATCCGAAGCGTTGCCCGCGGCGTCCAGCGTCCAGCGTCCGGCGGCGGCGATCCGCCACCCGCCGTCAACCGGACCGGTTTCGATCCGGGCACCATCCTTCGCCGTTCCGTCCTTCGCTAATGTCGCTGCCACAGGCTCCGCCGCACGCATCCGCACATCGACCGGTACGTTCGGCCGGCACGCCTGGAACGTGGCGGAGCATCGCCGGATGGTCAACCCCATCCGGCAAATCCGGCTCCCCAGGAGCAGAGCGGGGGTTGAGCGGCACTGTCCCGCGGGCCAATCGCGGCTTTGCGGCGGGGTGGCCAGCCGCTAGAGTGCCGGAAGGCGGACCGGGCCCCTTCATGCCGGCGTCGATTCTTTACGGACAAGACCTCCGATGAACTTCAAAGACCATATCCGCGACATCCCGGATTTCCCCAAGCCCGGCATCCTGTTCTACGACGTCTCGCCGCTGCTGGCGAACGGCGCCGCCTGGAAGGCCGCCATCGACGCGCTGGCCGAAGAGGTGCGCCCGCACAAGCCGGACCTGCTGGTCGGGATCGAATCGCGCGGCTTTCTGGTCGCCGCCCCGCTGGCGCTGACGCTGGGCATCGGGTTCATCATGGTGCGCAAGCACGGCAAGCTGCCGGGCGACAAGATCGCCCATTCCTATGACCTCGAATACGGCACCGACACCATCGAGGTGCAGGCCGACGCGGTGAAGCCCGGCCAGCGCGTTGTGGTTCTGGACGATCTGCTGGCGACCGGCGGCACCATGGCCGCCGCCATCAGCCTGCTGCGCCAGGTCGGCGCCGACGTCCGCGCCGCCGCCTTCCTGGTGGAGCTGACCTTCCTGAACGGCCGCGGCCGGATCGACGTGCCCAGCGTCTCGCTGATGGCGTACGATTCGTAAGATCAGCGGCGGCTGAGCCAGCCGTCGACGCTGAAGCGCCCGCCGCCGGAGGCAACCAGCGAGAGGAAGCCGCCGATGATGGCGAGGTTCTTCATGAACTGGATCTGCTGCATCTTCATGGCGTCGGGCGCCGCTTCCCAATAGCGGTGGGCGATCAGGGTCGCGGCGACGGTGAAGACCGCGACCAGCAGCGCCGCCAGCCGGGTCCAGGCGCCCAGCACGATGGCCAGACCGCCGAACGCCTCCACCAGCGCGCCGATGGGGGCGACGATGGCGGCCATCGGCACACCCTGGCTTTCCATGCCGGCGATGAAGCCGCCGAGCGCCATCAGCTTGCCGAAGCCGCTCTGCACGAAGATGGCGCCCAGCAGCACGCGGGCCGCCAGCAGCAGCGCGTCCTGCCCGGTGGTGGCGGCGCCGTATCCCGCCGGTGTGGTCGCATAGTTCGTCATCCCGGAGATCCCTTTCATTCTGTTGGAAGAGGAGACGACGGGCGGCGCACGATTATTCCCCGCAAAAAACTCAGGCTGTCTTCCACAGCGAAATGATCATGACGCCGGCGACGGTCAGGGCGGCACCGGCCAGCTGCAGCCAGCCCATGGGTTCGGCCAGCACCAGAGACCCGAAGACCGCGGCGGAGACCGGGCCGATGGCGCCGCTCAGCGCCACCAGATTGGGGCCGACCCGCCGCAGCGCCTCCGCCGTCATCAGCACCGGCAGCACGGTGCAGACCACCGCCATCACCGCCGACAGCCCATAGACCGGCAGCGGCAGGTCCAGCGCCGACAGGGGCCGCAGCACCAGGAATTGCAGGATGCAGCACAGGCAGGCCGCGGTCATCGCATAGGCGGTGAAGCGCATGGAGCCGATCCGCTGGACCACCCGGCTGCTGCCGACCAGATAGATCGAGTAGAGGAAGGCGCCCATGAAGACCAGCGCCGCCCCGGTCATGAAATCGGGATGGCCGGTGCCGATCTCCGACCAGACCACCAGGGCGACGCCGGCATAGGAGACGACCAGCGCCACCACCTCGCGCAGGCCGATCCGCTTGCCGAGGAACAGGGCCGACAGCACAACGACGATGGTCGGGTAGAGGAACAGCAGCAGCCGCCCCATCCCGGCCGTGACATAGCGCAAGCCCAGGAAATCGCAGAAGCTGGCGGCATAATAGCCGGTGACGCCCAGCGCCACCGTCAAAGCGAGGTCGCGGCCGGCAATCGGGGCGCGCTCGCCCTTCCTGGCGCCGGCCCACAGCGCCATGCCCAGGAAGAAGGGCAGCGCGAAGACCATGCGCAGCATGATCAGGGTGACCGGATCGACATTGTAGCGGTAGGCCAGCTTGATGATGACCGGCCGCAGCGAGAAGGCGACCACACCGGCCACGGCAAGCCCCAGACCGGCCAGCATCTGGACCGGCGGCAGCAGGCGCTTCCCGGCATCGGGCAGGACTGCTTCTGAAGACAGGCTGGACTGGGACAAGGGGAGGAATCCGGGCAACGGGAGGGGGAGGCCATTCAAGCATCCCCGCCGCCGTTTGGCTTCCACCAAGGCGGCGGTCGGCCATGACCGCCGCCGTACCCTGGATTGCGTCAGGCGATTGCCCCGGCGGCGACGGCGGTGCCGGACATCGGCTCCAGGCCGGTGAAGGCGATCCGCGCCTGCTGGCCGATGGCGATGGCATGCACGCCGGTCAAGGCACCGGTGGAGACCCACTGCCCGGCCTTCAGCGGACGGCCGAGCCGCGCCGCCATGCCGAGCGCCACCGCCACCGCGGCGGCGATGCCGCCCGGCAGCTTGGCGGCGCTGCCGACGCCGACGCTCTGCCCGTCGATCAGCACCTCGGCCCTGAGCGCGTCGGCGCCCTCGACGCCGCTGGCGATCTCCTCGCCGACGATCAGGCCGTTGTTGTTGCCGAAGACGGAGGTGGAGGCGGTGGGGCCGAGCGTGTTGACCGGGGCCAGCGGACCGCCCGCCACCTCGATGGCGGCATGGACGGCGGCGATGAAGGCCGCGGCCTCCGCCGGGCTGTAATCCAGCTTGTCGGCGGGGGCGTCGGCGGCGATGCGCACCGCGAACTCCGCCTCCACCGCGCCGAAGCCGCCGGGGATGACCGGGAAGGTCAGGGGACCGGCAGCACCCGTCACCACGGTGCCGGCGAAGATCGGGCCGATGTAGCGCATGGCGCCCAGCGTCTCCTCCAGGGCCGGCGGCACCCGCGCCACCTTCCAGCCGGCGACCTCGTCGGGCCAGGCGGCGGTCGCTGTCGCCTGGATGGCGTAGGCGGTGGCAAGGTCGGCCGGCAGCGGGCCGGGGAAATCGGCAAGGCCGGTCGCGCTGCGGCGGGCGTCGACGAAGCGGGCCGCAGCCTCGGCGATCACCGGGTCGGCCAGGGTCGGGGCGCTCAGCCCGATGGGATGCGTGACGGTCATGGGAAACTTCTCCGCTGAAGGGCGCCGCGACTGTAGCGGCCCCGGACGATCCGGGAAAGTGCGCTGCACCAGACCATCAACAGGGCCGCTTCCCGAAAGGCGGGGTGGACGGACCATCGGGATGCGGCGACACTGACGGCGTCCTTGCCGCGGGAGAGGCCATGCGTTCCGACACCGACGCCGCAACCACACAGCTGTTCCGCCGGATCGAATCGCGGCGCGACGATCTGGTCGCGCTGACCCAGGACCTGATCCGCATCCCCACCGTCAACCCGCCGGGCGATGTCTACACCGACTGCGCCGAGCTGATCGGCCGGCGGCTGGCGGCGCGCGGGTTCGCGGTGGAGTATGTGCGGGCGGAGGGGGCGGCCGGCGACAGCGACCGCTATCCGCGCACCAACATCGTCGCCCGCATCGAGGCGCCGCGTCCGGGACCCTGCGTGCATTTCAACGGCCATATCGACGTGGTGCCGGCCGGCCAGGGCTGGACCGTCGATCCCTTCGGCGGGGTGGTGAAGGACGGACGGGTCTATGGCCGCGGCGCCTGCGACATGAAGGGCGGCATCGCCGCCTCGATCATCGCGGTGGAATCGCTGCTGGAGGAAGGGCTGCTGACGGCGGGCGCCCTGGAGATCTCCGGCACGGTGGACGAGGAGTCCGGCGGCTATGGCGGGGTCGGACATCTGGCGAAGCTCGGCTATTTCTCCCGGCCCAGGGTCGATCACGTCATCATCCCGGAGCCGCTGAACGTCGACCGCGTCTGCATCGGCCACCGCGGCGTCTGGTGGGCGGAGATCGAGACCAAGGGCCGCGTCGCCCACGGCTCGATGCCCTTCCTCGGCAACTGCGCGGTGCGCCATATGGGGGCCGTGCTGCACCGGATCGAGACCGAGCTGATCCCGCGCCTCGCCGCCAAGCGCACCGACATGCCGGTGGTGCCGGAGGGGGCACGCCAGTCGACCATCAACATCAACGCCATCCATGGCGGCCAGCGCGAGGATCATGACGGGCTGCCCAGCCCGATGGTGCCCGACCGCTGCCGCATGGTGATCGACCGCCGGTACCTGATCGAGGAGGACCCGGACGCGGTGCGCGGCGAGATCGTCGCCATCCTGGAGGATCTGCGGCGCAGCCGTACCGGCTTCGACTATGAGCTGCGCGAGGTGCTGGCCTTCCTGCCGACGATGACCGATGCCGACGCCCCCGTGGTGCGGGCGGTGGCCGCCGCCATCGAGACGGTGCTGGGCCGCCCGGCGCAGCATGTGGTGTCCCCCGGCACTTACGACCAGAAGCATGTGGTCCGCGTCGGCCAGCTGAAGGACTGCATCGCCTACGGCCCCGGCATCCTCGACCTCGCCCACCAGCCCGACGAATGGGTCGGCATCGACGACATGGTGCAATCGGCGCAGGTGATGGCGCTGGCGACGATGGAATTGCTGGGGAGTGCGGCGGAGGCCGGCGGCGGGCTGCGCTTCTGACGGCTCCGGCTCTTTGGCCGGGGGGACGGATGGAACGGCGTGGAACAGGGTCCGCCGGACGTTCCATCTACTGCCGGCCATCTACTGGCGGCCGACGAAGGCTCCGGCGGCACGGCGCGGCACCGGGCCGGGGTTGAGGTTGGGGTACTCCTCGTACTGGTTGAGCGTGTAGGGGAAGACGCCCTTCGGCCCCGCCGCCTCCGGCTGGGCCAGGACGGCGGCGACCAGGGCCGGGCTGGGCGGGCAGCGTTCGCGGATGGCGCCGGGGATGGCGCCGGGGATGGCGCCGGGGATGGCGTCGTCATCCAGTTCGGGGACGATGACGGCGGGCGGGTCTTCCGGTCTCGGGGCCGGTTTGGGGGTGGGCTGATCGTCCGGCCGGTCGGGCTGGGTGTCCTGCCGCTTGGCCGCGGGCAGGTCGAGGCCGGCGAACAGTCCGAGCCGCTCGGCCAGCCAGCGGACGGTGGCGGGGTCGCCCGAGGTGACCAGCCGCTCGATCTGCTCGGCCACCAGCACCCGCAGCGAGGACAGGCGCAGTGTGGCCTCGCGGTTCAGCGCCTGCCGCTCCCACCACACCCTATGACGAAAATCCTTGGAACCGTAATAGGCCCGCCACAGCGTGGTGCGGCTGCACCCCATGGCGCGCGAGACCTGGAGGAAGCTGTTGCCGCGGGCCAGCATGCCGGCGGCCATGATCCACTGCTCCTCGTGGAACTGCGAACCGGGAACCAGCGAGCCTTCGGACGGCGTCGGCGGCTCTTCGGCCCAGCGGGGAAAGTTGTCGATGGTGAAGCTGCGGGGATCGAGGGGCATGGCGGGACTCCACAAGCAAGGGGGGGCTTGCGGGGGAGATTACAGGAAAATTTTCCTTTTCGTGGGGTTTTACAAAAACGCGCGGTCAGTTGCTTGGTGTGCGGGATCGGATGGCCTGAGGAATACCCGGCTGAAAGGCAGCGGAGGGGTTAGCGGAGCGGCCGGGAGCGTCCGGCCGCTCTCGCGAAAGGGGCGGCATTGCCACCTCTCTGGCACCGCCGGCGGCGATCCGGGTCAGGCTTACCAGCAGCGGGCTCGTCCAGTCCATTCGACCCATATTCCATAACGTCCAGACCCTGTTTTCTCGGCCGATGTCGACCCCATCGAACACCGCCGAAAAGACGCGAGCGCCTTCAGTCGCATTCGACAACTTCCTGCAAAAAATTCCACCTAAAGTGGCAGTGTTTTCAACGATCATCGTCAATAATTTCCAAAAAAAACAGATTATCCTTTTTTATTATGAAGATGAGTATTATTTAGACGGCTGGCGGTGAGGCCGGCATTTTATTTGGGGACGATTCATGAGCGATTTTCCCCATATCCTGATTGCCGAGGACGAGGATTTGGTGGCCATGGTGGTGGCTGAAACCCTGGAGGCGGAAGGGTTCCGGGTCACCATCGCCCGCAACGGGCTGGAAACCGTCGAGGCCGACGCCGCCGATCCGGCGGATCTCCTGCTCACCGACATGCGGATGCCGGTGATGAGCGGCAATGCGCTGATCCGGATCATCCGGCAGCGGCGTCCCGACCTGCCGATCATCGTCACCACCGGGTACAGCGAGCATCTTCCGGACGAGGATCCGGGCCGGCTGGTGATCCTGCGCAAACCCTATTCCCTGTCCGTGCTGACGCCGATGATCTTCGCCCTTCTGTCCGGCCGGACTGCGCCAGCGTCGTGACGGCCAAATCGGGCTCCGGCTGCCGGGGGAGTGATCGGCGGTCAGCGGGACGGCCGCCTTCCCGAAGGCTGGCTGGAGCAATCCCTGATGGGGCAGGCGCAGCGCGGGAAGCGGCAGGCGTCGCCCATGGCGTCGGTGGCGAGGATGGCCAGGATGTAGCGGATGGCGAGGATGGTCGCGGGGGACGGGGTGTTCTGGGCCAGGGCGACGGCGATCAGGCTGTCGAGCAGCATCGACAGGCGGGGATCGGCGGCGGCTGGCGGGGGCGGGCGGTCATGGGTCAGTGTGACCGTTGCTCGACGGAAAGGCGAGGCGCGGCGCATACCGCTGGTAGGGCTGATCTATCAGGGCGCCGGTAAGTCTCCCTTTGCCATAACGGCTCCCTCTCTCCTCCAAGAGTGACCGTCCCCCCTCGCTTTCGGTTGTGCAGGGCGGTTTTCCATATCACCCGTTCGGCGCTCTGGTTGTGCTAGATCGATCAAGCGCTTAGCCGGGCAGGGGAATTATCGCACTTCCGGGTTGGCGTGGGTCGGTCCTGCCGAAGGGATCTTCTCCCCTTGGCTCAACATGTAGGGGCCGGGTGCAGCAAACGACGGTCGCAACTGGACGAGTCGCAGGGCCCGAACAGGTCGGCCAAGCCCCATCCCTTGCGTCCACCTCGCCCCATAGCCATGCTCAGCACCCTCAAGCGGTTCCCACTTGATCGCATCGCCCAGCAGCCTGGAGCAGCCGGCCGCAGTCGCAAAAAAGGCGGTCTTGGCTGCCCCGGCTCTGTCCCAGAGGAGAGCGGCCGGGACGTCCGACCGTTATAGTGAAGGGAGGAAAGAAATGGCTGATGGCGACTACACCCGCAACCTGTGGGATCCGATTCGATCCCATCCGGCGTTCCTGAGCGGGCGCCTCCCACACATGAACCGGTCATTATGGGCAGCTGCCTGTAGCCCCGATGGCCTGCTTCCTCTCGTCGTGATTAATCAAGCAGGTGATAGCGGAACAAAGGGCACCTCTATGGTGCTGAGTACTGAGCGTATGAGCGAGCCGAAGGGCTGGATTGCTGGCGAAGTGCTGAGTGCTGCGCAAGCGCGCCTCGCAACCTTACAGCCGTACAGTTTCGGCCGCGGCAGCGATGCATGGCGGATTGCCGTGCGAGTATCGGCGTTGGGACGTAACTCGCACCTTGTGTGGCCTTCCCTTCAAGCCGACCTCTTCCGCGGCTTGTCTGCGATGTACGCAGCCCTTGGATGGAATTGGCCGCCTCCAGTAGCGATTGGAGCATCATCCGTCGCATCCTCTGCATAGCCTTTGCACGAGATGCTCTGTCGCGAAAGGGAGGGGACGATGCCGGACCCGATGGTCAAAGTCGGGCTGACGCGGGACAGCGTCTGTATGGCCGACGACATCGACGCTCCGCACGGCGGGACGGTCCTGGTGCCGGGCGACGCCTCTCCAATCGGCATCGTGACGGCGATCCAGCGCTCGGGCTATCTCGCTTACGTGGGGCCGGACGCCACATGGTCGGTGCGGATCGGCGCGACCGAGATCCTCTTCGGCACGCGCCACGGCCTGGACTTCGCATGGCCGGTCGCGGATGAACCGGCCATTCCGGCCGGCGACATCGGCTCCCTGTTCCTGGCCTATCACCAGCAGACCGACCCGGAGGAGCTTCTGCGACGGATGCGGGCCGAGCGCCCGTAAGGCGTCGCAAAAAAGCTCAAGGCGGTGGGGGCAGCCGGCCGGGAGCGGCCTCGACCGGGTAATCGGCGAAGAAGACCGGAAGGGCCCCATGCTCGGCCGCCCCCAGCATGGCGACATACCACCCGGCATAGGCCCAGTCGGTACCCTGGCCGTCGCGGGCGATCCCGGGAAACCGCTCGACAAACTTCGCGGCGAGGCGGCGGGCGGACTCCTGGGTCGAGTCCTCCCATCCGAAATAGCGGTCCTTCTGGCCCGTGCTGTAGCTGGCGACCCGCCGGCTCCAGTCGAGCGGCTCCCATCCGTTCGGGGCCACGTTGTCCGCCGGCGTGACGTGGCAGCGCCAGTGGCATCCGGACGGCGCCATGCCGGGCGCGATCCTGAGGCGCTGGTACCCGACCTTGTGGAGCTCGCCCACCATGGCGAGCAGGCGGCCAGCCCACCGGATGGCCGGATCGGTGGGCGGAGACAGCGACACCGCCATGACCTGCGCCCCATCCATCCGCGTCTCCTCGCATATCCGAGCAATCGCCGATTGAGCCATCGCCGCTCTCGCCCTGCAAGCACGCCATCAGACAGGACTGGCCGGGTTGTGCCGGCGGAGTCTCCCGCCGGCCGCCGCTATGGGGCCGCGTGCTCCTCGATGCAATCGACGCGTTCCGGATAAAACGCCAAGTGTTCGCGGATGGCGGCCACGGCGGGATAGGGGGTCTCGTAGGTCCAGACAGCGTTGACCGCGACGCGATCCCCCACGCGCAGACTGTAGTACGCGGCGTCGCCCTTGTAAGGGCAATGCGTCGTGTGCGCCGTGCGCTCGAAGGCCGTCATGTCGGCATCCGCGCGGGGAATATAGTGGACCGCGGGCAACGTCGCCTCCGTCAGCGTCAGGGCGCGCGCCGTTTCGGCGACGACCCGGCCGGCGAAGACGACACGGATCCGATTCGGGTTGGGGACGATCGTGATGGGATGCTCGGGGCCGGGACTCTTCACAGCGATGCTCCTTGCTCGCCCGTGGTCGCGCCGGTCATGGCGCGGCCATCGTGCCTTATACCAGCGACTCTTGGTCCCGACCCGCTCAGGATCAAGAGCTTCGGCGGCATGGGCAGGCCGCTTGTGAGCGTGGTGTCGCACATCGGCGGCCGGCGCTTCGGCCATGCTACCCTGGACGCCGTGACGGAGCGTTGTCCCTGCTTCACATCCGTGCCACAGGTGGCTCCACCGACGAAAGATTGGATCTCAATGAGCATGCATCCATGGGAAGGCCGTGACCGGCTGGTCGCAATCGACATCGAGACGACCGGACGGCGCCTGCCGAGCCTCCAGGACATCCGCAAGGCGCCCAAGGGCCTGCGTCAGCCCGGAATCATCATCGAAATCGGGTGTCTTGAGCTTCTCCGCGAGGGCGATGGCTGGAGGAAAGCGCGCAGCTGGGAGACGCGGGTCAACCCCGACGCCCCTCTCCATCCCGACTCCATCAAGGTGCACGGCATCAAGCCCGCCGACCTGAAGGCGGCGCCCCGCTTTCCCGAGGTGGCCGACGCGCTTCTCGCCTTTCTGGGCGAGGATCTTCTGGTGGCGCATGCCTATGAGAACGAGATGGATTTCCTGAACCACGAGTTCGCACGCTGCGGACGCGCCGCATGGGGGGCCGACACGTTCCCGGCGGACCGGTTCATCTGTACCAAGGAGATGTCGCACGCGGCCTTCCCCGGCGCTTCCGGCTCGCTCGATGCGCTGTGCGACCGGCTGTGGCTCGACCGGAGCGACCGCTTCGCCCACCATGGCGCGCTGCTCGACGCAGACCTGACGGCCGACGCCTTCGTCAAGATGGCGTTGGGAGACACCGGCCCGCGCGACGCCGTGTATGAGTGAGGCACGGCGCCCTAATCCGCAGACACCGGATGCACGGGCGGCTGCATGGGGGGCTGCACCGCCGTCAGCTTCTCCAGCAGCCGCTCCACCTCCTCGACCGGGATGGGGCGGCTGAACAGGAAGCCCTGGTAGCTTTCGCAGGCCAGATCGCGCAGGAGCTGCAACTGCTCCTGCGTCTCCACCCCTTCGGCGATCACCGACAGGCCCAGGCTGCGGCCGAGACCGACGATGGCGCGCGGGACCGACGCGTCGCTGGCGCCGGTCGACAGATCGTGGATGAAGGAGCGGTCGATCTTCAGCTTGTCGATGGGCAGACGGTGCAGGTAGCTGAGGCTGGAATAGCCGGTGCCGAAATCGTCCAGCGCGATCAGGACGCCGCGCTGCTTCAAGGCCGCCAGGGTGGCCGCCGCCGATTCGACGTCGTCGATCAGCGTGCTTTCCGTCACCTCGATCTCCAGCTCGCAGCCGCTGAGGCCGTTGGCGTCGAGCGCGCGGGTGACCTTGGCCGGAAGCTGCCCGTCGCGGAACTGGGCGCCGGAGACGTTGACCGCCACCGGGATCGACAGGCCGAAGCGGGCGCGCCAGCGCCGGATCTGGGCGCAGGCCTCGAACAGCACCCAGTCGCCCATCGCCAGCACCAGCCCGGTCTCCTCCGCCACCGGCAGGAAACGGCCGGGCAGGATCAGACCCTCCTCGGGATGGCGCCAGCGGACCAGCGCCTCCAGACCGACCATGCGGCCGGTCAGGGTGTCGACCTGGGGCTGGTAGACCAGGAAAAGCTCGCCCTCGCGGATCGCCTGACGCAGCGCGCCCTCCAGGTCCAGGCGCTCGCGCGACTTGGCGCCCATCTCCTTGGTGACGAAGCGGAAGCCGTTCCGCCCCTGCTCCTTGGCATGGTACATGGCGATGTCGGCGCAGCGGATCAGCCCTTCTGGATCGTCGGCGTCGTCCGGGTACAGGCTGATGCCGACGCTGGGCGTCACCACGAAATTCTGGCCGCCGACGGCAAACGGGCTGGCCAGATGCGCCACCACCTTCTCCGCCACGCGGGCGGCGTCCTGCGGCTCCGCCACCCGGCGGACGACGATCAGGAACTCGTCGCCGCCCAGCCGGCCGACCGTGTCGGATTCGCGCAACCCCGCCTGGAGCCGGCGCGCCACCGAGCGCAGCACCTCGTCGCCGAAGCTGTGGCCCAGGCTGTCGTTGATCACCTTGAAGCGGTCGAGGTCGATGAACAGAACCGCCACCCTGGTGCCGTCGCGCCGCCCCTCGCGGAGCGCCTGGGCGATGCGGTCGTAGAGCAGGACGCGGTTGGGCAGGCCGGTCAGCGCGTCGAAATGGGCGAGATACTGGATGTGCTGCTCGGCCCGGCGCTTCTCGCCGATGTCCTCGGCGAAGGCCAGCACGAATTTTAAAGCGCCCCCGGCGGTGACCGGCTGGAAATGCAGGCTGAAATGGCTGCGCCGCCCGCCCATCAGCAGCGGCTGGTCGGATTCCAGCTTGCCGCTCTCGCCATGCAGCGCCGCCTCCAGCGCGAAGACCGACGCCTGGTCGCCGAAGCGCAGACGGGCATCGGTGCCGAGCAGCTCCTGGCGCGGCAGGCCGGCGGCGGCGGCGAAGGCCGGGTTGCAGTCCGTCACCAGCCCGTCGGTGCCGACCAGCGCGATGCCCAGCGGCGCCTGGGTGAACAGCTGCTGCCGCTCCGCCTCCTGCAGGCGCAGCGAGGCGGTCATCTCGCCGGCCAGCTCGACCGCGCGGGTATGGATCGCCAGCACCATGCGCAGGACCAGCGACAGCGCGACGCTGAGCGCGAGGCCGACCGCCAGCAGCGCGCCCGGCACCCAGTCGCGCGCGGCGATCACGCCGTCGGGAAGGCTGTCGTACCGGACGGTCCAGACGCGCCCGCCGACCGGCAGTGCGCGGTCCAGGCTGAGGGTGGGCCTGCTCTCCAGCGGGCGGTTGCTGCGGTAGAGCGGAAATTCGGCCTCCGCCGGCGCCACGTCGTAGATTTCGAGGCCGGTGTCGGCCTGTTTTTCGTCGATCAGCCCGTCCACCAGCGCGCCGATCCGGACCGGGGTCAGCGCCACGCCGGTGAAGGAGGCCCGGCGCGCCTCCAGCGACGGCGGCAGGGGATCGCCGCGGTAGGTCGCCTGATAGAGGATGAAGGCGGGCCTGGCCCCCGACGCCTCGTCGATCTTCAGGGTGATCGCGCGGGTGGCGGCCGGTTCGCCGCTGTCGCGCGCCCGTTCGATGGCCGACCGCCGGACCGCCTCCGACATCATGTCGAAGCCGATGGCCCGCGCGTTCGCCTCGTTGACCGGGGCGGTGAAGATGTTGACCACACGGTCCGCCCCGGCATGCTCCGGCCAGATGCGGAAACCCGTCAGGCCGGCGTCCCGCATCGACGCCACCAGATCGCCCGACCGGTCGGCCGAGACGGCGCGGGCATAGGCGATGGAGATGATGCCGGGATAGCGCCGCGGCATGTCCAGCGCCTCGACGAAGCGGGTCCACTGCGTCCAATGCAGGTCGGGAAAGGTCATCGCCAGCGAGGCGGCGCTGCGGGCCACCTGCTCGTAGACCTTGATGCGGTCGGCGAGCTGGCCGTGAATCTCCCCGACCCGCGCGGAGAAGCGGTGCGCCTCCTCGCGGGCCAGCAGGCGCTCCGACTGGAGCATGGCCAGCAGGGAGAGACCCGTGCCGACAATCAGGGCCAGCAGGGGGACGGACACCGGCACGTGGAGATTGCGCAGGAAGCGACGGGATGTCGGGTTCGGACCGGAGGCCGACGGGCTGTCCGCAATGGGATCCCCTTTGGGATCTGCCTTGGGATCGGCTGCCGGTTCCGGCATCAGAACTCCTCTAGGATCTTCGGACTGGTCAGCAGAAGCTTTTCGATCATGCCAAGGATTTCTTCGATCTTGCTGCGGGTGGCGTCCAGTTCGTCGGCCGTCTTGTCGTCGATGCCGGCTTCCATCAGCATGGTGTCGAAGGTGTGCAGCGTCTCGTTGAAGGCCTTCTGTTCCGCCACCAGCACGTCGAAGGCCCCCAGCGAGGCGGTCAGCGCCAGCGGCGGGTCGCTGACGAAGGAATGGCTGATGTCGGTGAAGATCGCGATGGCGCTCAGCTTCTGCCGCAGCACCCATTGCGGGAAATTCGACGGCAGTTCCCTGCCGGCGATTTCCAGCCTTTCCTGGATCGAAAAGATCAGGCCCTGGATGTCGAGATAGGCCGCCCGGATTTCGCGGAAGCGCGGAAAGGTCCTCGGCTTGCCGGCGGCACGCAGGCGGGCCAGCGCCGCGATGTCCTCGGTCAATTTGCGGGCCATCCGAAGAACGACGTCCGTCACCTTAGACATCACACGCCTCCGCTCAACGGACCGTCCCCGCGCATCGCCCGATCCGGACCGGCGCCCTCGCCGGTCCAGAGGCCAGACTACACCAGTTCCCTCTCCAATCGTTAGTATTACCGCTTGTCCGCCGCGCGGCGATCTGCCGCCGCGCCGGATCAGAAGCCGACCGCGGACGTCGGCGGGGTGGGCGCGGTAGGACAGCGACGAGAGGCGGTAATACCACTTGCCCAGCCGGCAGCCTCGTGGCTCGCCAGCTCCTCTGGCCGCAGAGTTTCCAGCCCGACCAGCATGTCGGCCAGCCGCTTCTTCCAGATGACGTGGTCGACCTTGGCGATCTTGCCCGGCACGTCCTGTTCCAGCAGCAGCGACAGCTGGCCGCCCAGCATGCTTTCGACACCGCGCGTCGCCTGAACGCGGCGCAGAATCGCTGCGCTGTTGGCGGCGCTGCTGTCGGCCGGCGTCAGGCCGGCGAGGTCGGGCTTCGGTTCGATCTCCAGGAGCGCGTGGGCGAGGAAACGGCCGGCCAAGACGGGAAGCCGCTCTTCGGCCAGCCGGCCGACGACGGCCAGCAATCCCAGCTCTTCCTGTCCCAGACCGAAAGCATCCCCGTCCAACCGCCGGCCAGCGCCCCCACTCATTCTTTCATTCATCACTTCATGCGTGGCGCAAGATCATTCCCGAACTGCCCGTCAAGATTGAAAGAATTTTGCCGAAGATTGCCGTGCCTGACAAGTTTGGGCCGTCGTTGCCGGAACAATCTTCGGTTGCAGCCAATCTCCGGGAAGACCAACAGTCTATCCCGGAGGCTTTGCTTATGCTTCGCTGAAGGGCATCGGCTCCTTGCCGATGCTTCACCAAAGGCGGTCAGGGCGCACAAAGAGCCCCGATTGCGTCGGCGAGAAGGCCGCTGAGCGACAGGGCGTTGGAGGGGTGTGGCACGCCGTCGCAGGACAGCGGGCTGCCCAACCCTTCCGCCACGAAACGTTCGGCGACGATGTCGCTGAACAGGGCATGGACGCCATAGACCTGCACCCGGCTGGCGCCCAGGACCCGCGCCGCGCGGGCGCAGGAGAAGATCGTCTCGCCGGAACTGATGACGTCGTCGACGATCACCACCGGCCGGCCATGGATCGGCGCGTCGGGGGGCAGCGCCACAGTCACGTCGCGGTCGCCGCGCCGTTCCTTGCGGCCGACGATGCCGGTCAGGCCGAGCGGGCCGGCCACCGCCTCCACCAGGGGGGCGGATTCCTCGTCCGGGCCGACGATGACGGTGCCCGACGCCACGCCGTTCGCCCGCAGATGATCGGCGATGGGGCCGGCCCCGCTGAGTGCTGCGGACGGGCGGCCGACGAAGACCTCGTCCAGCGTGTGGGTGCGGTGCAGATGCGGCTCGACGCAGACGAAGCGGTCGAAACAGCGGCCGAGCCAGTCGCCGACCACCGTCTGGCTGACCGGCTCGCCCGGCCTGAAGATGGCGTCCTGCCGCATGTAGGCCATGTAGGGCGCCACCAGGCAGAGGTCGGCCGCCCCCTGGCGCCGCAGCACCGAGGCGGCGAGCGTCAGCTCGACCAGCTTGTCGTTCGGGCGGTCGAGCGAGCGGTAGACGATGGCGCGCTCCACCGGCTCCGGCAGGCGGACCAGGCTTTCGCCGTCGGGGAAGCGGTGCAGCTCGGCGATGTGGCAGGGGATCTCCAGCGCCTGGGCCAGACGGCGCGCGGCGTCCGCCGATTCCGGAAAGCCGTAGACGGCCGTGTAATTGCCCGTATTGCGGGGCATGCCCCTTCTCCCTCTACCACCTTGGACGGCAGCAAGCTTGGCGCAGGCGGCATGGGCGGGTCAATCACGGCAAAAGGCCGAGATGCCCGGACTAATGCCCACCGGTTTGCGCCCTGTCGTCCCGGGCCCTGTCGTCCTGCGCTTTATCGGCCTCCCCTGCCGGCCGCTTGTCCTCCTCGGCCTCGTCCGCTTCCGACGCGGCGGGATCGACATGGATGCTCTCCGCCTTGCGCGCCAGCAGCTGGAAGGCGCCCAGCCCGACGACCAGCAGCGTGACCACGCCCAGCAGCATCACCGGATAGATGATGGCGGAGATCTCGCTGGTGCGCGCCTCGAACACCAGGACCAGCCCCTCCAGGCTGGCGGCGATGATGATCGTGGTCAGGAACTTGGTCAGGGTGCGGCGGGCCTCGTCGGCGCGGCGCAGCTCGCGTTCGCGGACGATCTCCTCCTCGTAGAGGTATTTGGCGATCTCGAACACCGCGATGGCCAGCACGATCATCCCGACACCGTCCAGCATGGCCGAGGTCAGGACGGCGCTGTCCAGCGCCACCACCCCCTCCACCACCGTCAGGGCCGACAGGGCGATGAACATCAGGGCGAACAGGCCGAGCGTCGCCGCCGCCAGAAAATACATCACGCGTGCCGCCGATTCGAACATCGCCCCCTCTTCCCGCAAGCTGGTCCTTGGCAGTGTGAACGCGTGGGGCGGCCGGTCCGCCCGGAGGAGGGAAGCGGATTCGTCGACGCTGCCGGGGAACCTCTTTAGAGTGGCGGCGACCTGCCGCCCCTCTTCCGGTTTTCCACTCCATGACTCAGTTGCCTCCCCCCTCTCCCACCCCATCCCCTGGCCAGCCCCGCGACGGCGTGGTGGCGAGTGCCGCCTATTGCGACGGCCGGCGCATCGCCGAGGTGCCCATCGGCGAGGCCGGCGCCTGGGCGGCAAAGGAGAACCACTTCGTCTGGATCGGCCTGTGGGAGCCGGACGAGGCCCTGCTGATGGAGGTGAAGCGGCAGTTCGGCCTGCATGAGCTGGCGGTGGAGGACGCCCTCCACGCCCACCAGCGGCCGAAGCTGGACGTCTATGGCGACAGCCTGTTCCTGGTCCTGCGCACCGCCCGGCTGGAAAAGGGCGAGCTGGTGCTGGGCGAAACCCATGTCTTCGCCGGCCGCGGCTATGTCGTCACCGTGCGGCATGGCGCCTCGACCAGCTATTCGCCGGTGCGGGCACGGGCGGAAAGCGCGCCGCACCTGCTGAAGCATGGCGAGGATTTCATCGTCTACACCATCATGGACTATGTGGTGGACTGCTATTTCCCCGTGCTCGACCAGATGGGCGCCACGGTGGACGAGCTGGACGCGCTGCTGATCGCCCGCCCGCCCAGCATGGGGGAGATCGAGCGCATCCACCAGCTGCGCCGCGATCTGGAACGGCTGCGCCGCAACGCCTCTCCCCTGCTGGAGGTCTGCTCGCGGCTTGAACGCTTCGACCTGCCGATGATCGACCAGGCGATCCGGCCCTATTACCGCGACGTGCAGGACCATGTGATCCGCGTCAACGAGCAGATCGGCTCGCTGCGTGAGGTGCTGTCCTTCGCCTTCGAAACCAGTATGATCCTGGCGTCTGCGCGGCAGAACGACGTGACGCGCAAGCTGGCCGCCTGGGCCGCCATCCTCGCCGTGCCGACGGCCGTCGCCGGCCTGTACGGCATGAACTTCGAGCATATGCCGGAGCTTCACTGGCGCTATGGCTACCCGGCGGTGCTGGCGGTGATCGCCGTGGCCTGCACCGCGCTGTATGTCCGCTTCCGGCGGACGGGGTGGCTGTGACGGCGGTCGGCATTGGGCGGCAACGGATCGGCCCGATTGCCGGGATTGTCATTCGACTGGGTTGGTTTTGGAGTTTGGTGACGGACATGACCGACGCGACGAACACGCTGCACGCCCTGCTGGACGCCTATCTGCGCTGCCCGGTGGAGGCCGCGCGCACGGAACTGGAACAGGCGCTGCGCGGCTACCAGACCGACTGGATCCGCGCCCGCGCCGGGGCCGACGCCCCGCCGCTGCCGGTTGCCGCACCGGCACCCACCGCCAAGCCCGCGGTGGCGAAGCCGCGCTTCCCCATCGCGTCGGCCGACCTCGATGTCCTGAAGCGTCTGGCCGACGGCTGGACCGGCACCACCGCCGAAGTGGCGCGCTGGGCCTGGTTCGAGAACCGCGAACTGGTCGGCCTGGAGCCGAACCCGGCCGGCGAGGGGCCGGAGCTGCTGCGCCTCACCCCGCTCGGCTGGGCCGCCATCGGGCGGACGCCGCCGGGCTGAGGGCAACAGGCCGGATCGGAACCGGCCCCGGTGCGCCTCAATTCACCTGCGGCAGCGTGAAGATCTGGCCGGGATAGATCATGTCCGGGTCGCGGATCTGCTCGCGGTTGGCGGTGTAGATGGTGGTGTAGAGCATGCCGTCGCCATAGGTGCGGCGCGCCAGCCGCCACAGGCTGTTGCCGGGCTGGACGACGACGTTGCGCCCGTCGGTGGCGGATGCCGGCATGGCGGAGACCTGGACCGGCAGCTCGGCCCGCGCCATCACCTTGCCGGACAGGGTGACCTGATCGGCGCGGAGCGTGTAGAGGCCGGGATCGATCAGCTTTTCCGGGGTCAGGCGCCAGTTGCCCTTGGGGTCGCTGTGGGCGCTGCCGACGAGGATGTTGTCGAGATAGAGCTGCACCGCGCTGTTCGGCGCCGCCCGCCCGCCCAGCGCCACCCGGCCGGCGGGGTCGTAGTCCATCGTCTCCACCGACACGCCGCCCGGCGGCGGCGGGGCGCCGTTCTCGGGAAGCGGCGGGGCCTGCAGAAGCGAGCTGCCGCCCATGGCGGGGGCCGCACCGGCCAGCCCGTCGCGCGGCACCGCCACCGCGACCGGTGCCGCAGGGAGGGCCGACCCGGGTCCGGGCTTCGCCGCGGGTTCAGGCACCATCACCACCACCACCTTGTCGGCGGGAAGCGGGGCGTCGGCGCCGGGGCGGGTCTCCGTCAGGTTCAGTTCGCGGGTGCCGGGCGACAGTGGCTTGTCGGGCAGCATCACCCATTCGCCGCGCTGGTCGGCCTTGGCCGACGCGACGCGGGTGCCGGCGTCGGTGACGGTGACCTCCGATCCGGGAGCGGCGCGGCCGGCCATCACCGTCGCCCCGTCCGGCGCCACCCGCACCACGTCGAAGCTGGGTGCGGCGGGCTTCGCCTGTTCCCTGGCCGGTTCCGGAGTCGGCGCCGGGGCCGCCGGTGCAGTCTTCTGCGTGTCGGCGCGCGTCGCCGTCTGTGCCGGCGCCGCCATCGGAACGGGGTTGGGAGCGGAGGCCAAAGTCGCCGGCCCGGTCGCAGATTTCCCGTTGGGCCAAAGGACGACCGCCGCCACCCCGCCCATCAGAGCCACGCCCAAAGCTGCGAACAACGCGTTTCGTTTCACCTGAGCACCCATCCGGCGGCCCGCCACCCTGGCAGGATGGCCGACTATAGCAGAAGGACAGGTCGCAAAAGAATGGCGCCGTTGGAGCGGAACCATCCGCCAAACGGGCTCGATTGCCCGAACGGATCATGACTCCGCACCAAATCGGTGCCTGTTGCCGCGAAGACTCACTCCTTTGCCGGCACCGTCCGCAGATAGGCGACGATGGCGGCGCGGTCCTCGGCGGTCAGCTTGGAGGTGGTGTTGCGCACCACCTCGCCCATGGCGCCGCCGGCGACGTCGCCGTCCGGGGTCAGGCCGGCTTCCAAAAACAGCGCCAGATCGCCGTCCGACCAGTCGCCGATCCCCTTGCCCTTGGCCTTGGAGCCGGTGATGCCCGGCACCTTGTCGTTGTCGGGGCCCTGCGGATTGCCGGCGAGATAGCGGTCGGAGTCGAGCCCGCCGAACTGGGTGCGCGGGCTGTGGCATTCGGCGCAATGGCCGAGCGCATCGACCAGATAGCGCCCGCGGTTCCAGGCCGGCGGCCTGGACGGGTCGTCGGCGACCGGGCCGGGGGTCAGGTACATCCACTGCCAGACCGGGACGAGGAAGCGCCAGGAGAAGGGCGGCGACAGGTCGTGCGGCTTGTTGGCGGTGGATGCCGCCGGCAGGCTGAGCAGATAGGCCTTCAGATCCAGGAGGTCGCGGTCGGTCATCCGCGTGTAGCTGGCATAGGGAAAGGCCGGGAACAGTGCGGCACCGTCCGGCCGCACGCCCTCGCGCACCGCACGGATGAAGTCGGCGTCGCTCCAGCGGCCGATGCCGTTGACCGGGTCCGCCGTGATGTTCGGGGTGTAGAAGGTGCCGAAGGGGGTCGCCAGCGCCCGCCCGCCGGCCAGCGGCTGTCCGCCGCCCTTCTCGTCGGTGTGGCAGCCGAGGCAGCCGGCGGCGTTGAAGATGTAGGCGCCCCGACTGACGGAATCGTTGGCGGGAGCCTCGCCGGTTTGAAGGGGGCCGGCAGCACGCGCACTGCCGCCCGCGAAGGCGAGCGGCAGCAGCAGGGCAGCGGCGGTCAGGACGCGCCGCACGGGTCAGTTCTTCTTGACGCGGAAGTCCTCGTGGCAGCTCCCGCAGGTCTTGGAGGTGGCGCCGAGCGCCTGGGCGATCTGCGCGCGGTCGCCGGTCTTGATGGCGGCGTCGAGCTTCTCGGCCGCCGGCTGGACGGCGCTCCAGTATTTCTGGGTCTCGGCCCAGTTCTTCCACAGCTCCGGCTTGGCGGCGCTGTCGGCGACGCCGACGGCGGTGCCTTCGGGGAAGATCTTCTTGACGTCCATCTTCGACACCGCCAGCACGGCTTCCGCCCCCTTGGCCGCATCCTCGGCGGTGGCACCCTCGTTCTTCACGAACTTGGCGACGGCGCCCATGCCGCCGCCCAGCTTCTTCATGGTCTGCTGCCGGTCCTTGACCTGCTCGGCCGGATCGGCCGCGCCGGCGGCGCCGGCCGACATGCCGAACAGCGTGAACATCAGACCGGCGACGGATGCCGCCGCAAGAACATTGACGACCCGGTTGCTCATGTGGTCCCTCCCGATGATGCCGTGGCTTAAACGGTGCCTGTGCCGCTGTTGACGCGCCGCCCCCACCCGATATTCCATGGCATTCGCCAGATTTTTTTGCGGCCCCGCCTCCTTCGGAGGACGGCGGCGAGAAAGGTTGACCCGCGATGAAGAGCCTGTCGTCCGTCTGCGTCTATTGCGGGGCGTCGTCCCGTGTCGCCGATGTCCACAAGGAGGCCGCCCACGCGCTGGGCGACGGGCTGGCGCGGCGCGGCATCCGCATGGTCTATGGCGGCGGACGGGTCGGGCTGATGGGCATCGCCGCCGATGCCGCCATCGCCGCCGGCGGCGAGGTGGTCGGCATCATCCCGGAACACATCCAGTCGGCCGAGGTGGAGCACACCGGCCTGACCGAACTGCATGTCGTCGACAGCATGCACACCCGCAAGCGCATGATGGTGGAGCGGTCGGACGCCTTCGTCATCCTGCCGGGCGGGCTCGGCACGCTGGACGAGGCCTTCGAGATCCTGACCTGGAAGCAGCTTCAGCTGCACGACAAGCCCATCGTCATTGCCGACGTCGACGGCTACTGGCGCCCGCTCCTGGGGCTGATCGACCATATGGTCGCCCAGGGCTTCGCCCGCATCGACCGCTCCACCCTCTACCGCGTCGCCGACCATGTCGATGCCGTGTTCGAGGCGCTGGGGGCGATGCCCGACCCGGCCCATCCGGCCCAGCCGCGGAAGATGTGACGCCCAAGACGCTCCGAAACGGAGTCTTTCAGGCGTTGTCGGCCCTTCCCGCGGTTATCCCCAGACTTCCCAGCCTGTGGATAACTTCTGTGCACAGCTTTTGTGGAGGGTCACCCACCCTTCGCCGAGCGTTCCCGTTCTGTTTCTGATACTGTGTCCTCCATGAGCAACCAGACCTCATCGCTGTTCGATCCCCGCCCCTCCTCCGCGGTCAAGCCGACGGCGGAATACCGAACGCCCCCCAACAACGAGGAGGCGGAGCAGGCGCTGCTGGGCGCGATCCTGGTCAACAACAAGGCCTATGAGAAGGTCGGCGAATTCCTGCGGCCGGAGCATTTCTACGATCCGGCCCACCAGCGCATCTTCGCCGCCATCACCAAGATGGTCGACCGCGGCCAGATCGCGAACCCGGTCACGCTGAAGGCCCTGTTCGACAACGATCCCGAACTGGCGGTCGAAGGCGGCAGCGCCTATCTGGCGGAACTGGCCGCCAACGTGGTGACGGTGGTCAATGCCGGCGATTACGGCAAGACCATCCACGACCTGTTCATCCGCCGGCAGCTGATCGAGGTCGGCACCGACATGGTGAACGAGGCGTACCGCCACGACCTCGACATCACCGCACTCGACCAGATCGGCGAGGCGGAAAAGCAGCTGTTCGACCTCGCCTCCACCGGCGACGTGCAGGGCGGCTTCGTCGCCTTCGGCGAATCGGTCAAGCACGCCATCATGACGGCGGAGGTGGCCTTCCGCCGCTCCAGCCACGTCACCGGCGTCACCACCGGCCTGATCGACATCGACCGCAAGCTGGGCGGCCTGCATCCGTCGGACCTGATCATCCTCGCCGGCCGCCCCTCGATGGGCAAGACGGCGCTGGCCACCAACATCGCCTTCAACGCCGCCAAGGCGCACATGCGCTCATCCGGCCAGGAAGGCGGCGTCGTCGGCTTCTTCTCGCTGGAAATGTCGGCGGAACAGCTCGCCACCCGTATCCTCGCCGACGAGGTGCAGGTGCCCGGCGACAAGATCCGCCGCGGCGAGATCCGCGACACCGACTTCCCGAAATTCGTCCAGGCCAGCCAGGATCTGGCGCGCTGCCCCTTCTATGTCGACGACACGCCGGCCCTGTCGGTCGCCGCGGTGCGCACGCGCTGCCGCCGGCTGAAGCGGACCTCGGGCCTCAGCATGGTGGTGGTCGATTACCTCCAGCTTCTGCGCGGCTCCTCGTCGCGTGGGTCGGAGAACCGGGTGCAGGAAATCTCGGAGATCACCCGCGGCCTGAAGGCCATCGCCAAGGAGCTGGACGTGCCGGTGGTGGCGCTGTCGCAGCTGAGCCGTGCCGTGGAGCTGCGCGAGGACAAGCGTCCGCAGCTGGCCGACCTTCGCGAGTCGGGCTCCATCGAGCAGGACGCCGACGTCGTGATGTTCGTCTTCCGCGAACAGTATTATCTTGAGCGCGCCGAGCCCTCGCGCCGGCCCGACGAGAGCGACGACAAGTTCAACGACCGCTACCAGCGCTGGCAGCAGCGCCTTGGCGAGGTGCACAACACCGCCGAGGTGATCATCGCCAAGCAGCGTCACGGTCCGATCGGCACCGTCCGTCTCTACTTCGACGGCCAGTTCACCAAGTTCGGCGATCTCGACCAGCACCACCAGACCGACGAGTGACCAGAGTGACCAGCGACCAGAGCCTGCGCGCCTGCGCAATCCTCACCGTGGATCTCGGCGCCGTCGTCGCCAACTGGCGCCAACTGCGCGACCGGGTGGCCCCGGCGGAATGCTCCGCCGTGGTCAAGGCCGACGCCTATGGGCTGGGGGTGGCGCGGGTGGTGCCGGCGCTGGCCGCCGCCGGCTGCCGGACCTTCGTCGTCGCCCAGCTGGAGGAGGCGCTCGCCGTCCGCCGGGCGCTGGAGCCGATCGCCCCGGAGGCGCAGGTCTTCTCGCTGGGCGGGCTGCCGCCGGGCTGTGAGGGGCAGTTCCTCGCCGGGCGCATCCTGCCGGTGCTGAATCACCTGGGCGACATCGCGGCGTGGCGGGCCTTCGCGGCCTCGCGCGGCGAGGGTCTGCCGGCGGTGATCCACATCGACACCGGCATGAACCGGCTGGGGCTCGGCCCCGACGAGCTGGACGAGCTGGCAGCCCATCCGGACCGGCTGGAGGGCATCGACGTCCGCTATTGGATGACCCACCTCGCCTGCGCCGACGAGGTCGACAGCCCGATGACCGGGGAGCAGCTGGAGCGGTTCCGCGGCGCGCTGGCCCGGCTGCCCAAGGCGAAGGCCAGCTTCGCCAACTCTTCCGGCATCTTCCATGGGCCGGACCATCATTTCGACCTCGCCCGGCCGGGCTGCGCGCTCTATGGCGTGAACCCGACGCCGCACCTGCCCAACCCGATGCGCGGCACGGTGCGGCTGGACGCGCGGCTCCTGCAGGTGCGCAACTGCAACGCCCCGATGACGGTCGGCTACGGCGCCGCCCACAAGGTCACCGGCCCGGCGCGGATCGCCACCATCGGCGTCGGCTATGCCGACGGCTATCTGCGCTCGCTGAGCGGCAAGGGGCACATCTTCGTCGACGGCGTCGCCGCCCCCATCGTCGGCCGCATCTCGATGGACCTCATCACCATCGACGTGACCGGCCTGCCGGAAAGCGTGGCCCAGGCCGGCCGCATGGTCGAGCTGATTGGGCCCAGCCGCCCGGTCGACAGGGTGGCGGACGAGGCCGGGACCATCGGCTACGAGGTGCTGACCTCGCTCGGCCGGCGTTATCACCGGGTTTATGCATCGTGAGCCGACGGCCGGACGACCCTATCGGCCGGCCTTTTCATGCCGGGCTCCCGGACGCATGAATTCTCCGCCGACGACGCGATTGCGCCCCTTGTTCTTGGCCTCGTAAAGGTAGGCGTCGGCAGCGGCGAGGATCTCGGGGCGTGGCGCGTTGTCCAAGCAACGAATCGTCACCACGCCCAAACTCGCAGTGACCATTTCGGCGGCAGGCGACCCTGCATGCGGGATCGCCAGCGCCATGATCCCGGTTCGGATCCCTTCGGCAACCCGCATCGCACCCTCCAGCTCAGTGGCCGGCAGGATGCACGCGAACTCCTCGCCACCGAACCGCGCCGCCAGATCGCCCGACCGTTGAACGGCTCTCGACAGCACCCCGGCGATCTGCCGAAGACAATCGTCACCGGCCACATGACCGTAGCGATCGTTGAAAGCCTTGAAGGCATCGACATCGCAGAGGATGAGGGACAGCGGTACATGGGAGCGCGAATGGCTTTTCAATTCGGCATCGAACGCCGTGTCGAAACGGCGACGGTTTCCAATCCCAGTCAACGCGTCCGTAAGGCTAAGCTGAAGCGCTTTCTCATTCAAAAACCGCCATTCCGCTTCCAGCCTTTTACGCTCAGTGATATCCCTGACGATACTGCAATTGTAGAATTTACCTTTGTATTCGACAAGATTTGCCGTCACTTCGATAGGAACGTCAACGCCATCTTTTGTCCTGTTTACCGTCTCGATCCTGACCACGCTCCGGTCGACGAGATCCCGCCAGTGCTCACGCCATATTTCTTCATTGAACAACGGATCGACATCCCAGACTCTTTTCCGGCCGAACTCCGCCGCCGAATAGCCGAACATCCGCGTCGCCGCCCGATTGACGAAGACGTACCGCCCGTCCGCATCGAGCCAAATGATCATATCCGAAACTTTATCAACCGAAACTTGGGTGAGCATGGCGCGATGCCGGCACTCCGTCATCTCAGCGAATCCGTTGATGACAATCGAAAACACCCCCGGCACGTCCGTCCGGCACCGCACCGTGAGCTCCACGCCGCATGTCGAGCCGTCCCTGCAAACTAAGATTGCATCAACGATTGCGCCATGGATGTGGCCGGGCGCCTGCATAAACTCCCTGATGGCAGCCCCGCTTGCGCTGTCGAGGATGGTGTCGATCAGCCGCCCAAGGAGATCGGCCCGGCAATACCCTGTCCGCGACAGGCACTCGTCCGTGATGTCGAGGACCACGCCCTCCGGAGTGACGGCTACATCGCCGATGGAGCGGCCCGACTCATGCGCTTCCGCAGACCGGCACGTCTCGCCGGTGAACGCCGGAATGGGGTTTCCCGGCCCCATTTCCTCGTCTCCACGGGTGTCGTCGGGTCGGCCATCCAGCAGCTTGAAGCGATCAGACTCCATGGCTTAGCCCACGATGCCCTTGTGTAGAAGTGACGGAAAATGGCCGGCTGCAGCTTAGTCCTTTATACTGGAGTATGATGCTTTCCGTACATATAAGAATCGACTATGGAAATCGATGCGATTATTACGACGCTGTGCGGGCGGCCCTTCCCGCCCCTTGACCGGAGATCCGGACTGCCAACAGCTGCGTCCGTAACCGCCGGCCGGACCAGCCCACATGGGGCCGCAACGCCCCACCATTGCAAAGTCCAAGGATGACCTAGCCCTTCATCGGTGCTATGACCGCATCGCCCAAATGAGTCTCAAACCAAGGATGCGGTCCGACTGATGGGTTTCCTTGCCGCCACCGGCCGGGCCTTCCTGATCTTCCTGGAAGCGACCGGACGCCTTGCCCTGTTCACCGGGTCCGCCCTGTCGCACTGCGTGCGCCCGCCGCTCTATCCGCGCCAGATCCTGCGGCAGATGATCGACATCGGCTATTACTCGCTGCCGGTGGTCGGGCTGACCGCGCTGTTCACCGGCATGGTGCTGGCGTTGCAGAGCTACAGCGGCTTCTCCCGCTTCCAGGCGGAGGGCGCCATCGCCACCGTCGTCGTGCTGTCGATCACGCGCGAGCTGGGGCCGGTGCTGGCCGGCCTGATGGTCGCCGGCCGCATCGGCGCCGCTATGGCGGCGGAGATCGGCACCATGCGGGTGACCGAGCAGATCGACGCGCTGTCCACCCTGTCGACCAATCCCTACAAGTATCTGGTGGCGCCGCGGCTGATCGCCGGCCTGACCATGGTGCCGCTGCTGGTGGTGGTCGCCGACATCATCGGCGTCTTCGGCGGCTTCCTGGTCGGCGTCTACCGGCTGGACTTCAACGCCGCCAGCTACATCAACCGCACCTGGGAATTCCTGGAACCGCTGGACGTGATTTCCGGCCTGGTCAAGGCGGCGATCTTCGGCTTCCTGATCGCGCTGATGGGCTGCTACCACGGCTACCACTCCAAGGGCGGCGCCCAGGGCGTGGGGGCGGCGACCACCAACGCGGTGGTGTCGGCCTCCATCATGATCCTGGTGTGGAACTACCTCATCACCGGCCTCTTCTTCTCGACCAAGTGAGCGCCAGTTCATGACCACCGTCCCGAAGATCGCGCTCAAGAACGTCTACAAGCATTTCGGCCCGAAGAAGGTGCTGAACGGCATCGATCTGGAGGTGGCGAAGGGCGAGTCGCTGGTCGTCATCGGCGGGTCGGGCACCGGCAAGTCGGTGATGCTGAAGAGCATCCTCGGCCTGCTGACGCCGGATTCCGGATCGATCCAGGTCGATGGGCAGGAGACGACCCGGCTGCGCTCGCGCGAGCGCGAGAAGCTGCTGCACAAGTTCGGCATGCTCTTCCAGGGTGCGGCCCTGTTCGACAGCCTGACGGTCTGGGAAAACGTCGCCTTCGGCCTGATCCAGGGCGCCCACATGCCGCGGGCCCAGGCCAAGGAGATCGCCATCGCCAAGCTGGGTGCCGTCGGGCTCGGCCCCGACGTGGCGGAGCTGTCGCCGGCCGAACTGTCGGGCGGCATGCAGAAGCGCGTCGGCCTCGCCCGCGCCATCGCCGACGAGCCGGAGATCATCTTCTTCGACGAGCCGACGACCGGCCTCGACCCGATCATGGCCGACGTCATCAACGAGCTGATCGTGCAGTGCGTGAAGGACCTCGGCGCCACCGCGGTCACCATCACCCACGACATGGCGTCCGCCCGCAAGATCGCCGACCGCATCGCCATGATCTATCAGGGCCGGATCATCTGGACCGGCCACGCCCGCGACATCGACAATTCGGGCAACGCCTATGTCGACCAGTTCGTCCATGGCCGGGCGGACGGGCCGATCAAGATGCAGATCAAGGCGCTTTAGAGCGGAACAATCGCGGGGACTGGCCGGTTACCGAAGGGGCTCTTCGACAGCCCGTTTCCCGGAGGTGGCCTTCCGTGAGCATGCAGCCCGCGACGTTCCAGGACTTCGACATCGACGAGGTCTTCCGCCGCCTGCGGATCGCGGTCGCCCCCTATCCCAAGGCGGCGATGTTCGAGCTGCGCGACCGCGGCTACAACACCCCGTTCCAGCAGCTGGTCGCCAGCCTGATTTCCGCCCGCACGCGGGACGAGACCAGCCTGGAGGTCGCCGAACGGCTGTTCGCCGCCGCCGACACGCCGGCCGCCATGGCCGCGTTGACGCAGGAGCGGCTGGTGGAGCTGCTGCACGGCGCCACCTTTCCCGAACCGAAGGCGCGCGACATCCGCGCGCTGTCCCGCCGCATCGTCGAGGAGCTGGACGGCGAGGTGCCCGACACGCCGGACGGGCTGATGCGCTTCCACGGGGTGGGGCCAAAGATCGCGGCGCTGACGCTGGCGGTCGGCTTCGGCATCCCGGCGCTGGCGGTCGACATCCATGTCCACCGCATCGCCAACCGCTGGGGCTATGTGCAGGCGCGCACGCCGGAGAAGACGATGGCGGCCCTGCTGGCGGTGCTGCCGAAACGCTATTGGGTTGAGATCAACGAGCGGCTGGTGCCCTTCGGCAAATGGGTGTGCACCGGCGAACGGCCGCGCTGCTCCACCTGTCCGCTCCTGTCGATGTGCGCGCGGGTGGGGGTCACCGAGGCACGCTGACACGTCCGATTGATGCAGATCCTGGCGGGACGCCGGAGGGCTGGCTAGAAGAGCGCCCGGACTTCCGCTTTTCGAGGCTTCCGCGATGATCGTCTACGCCCTGCACTGCGCCTGCGGCCATGATTTCGACCAGTGGTTCGACAACATGGCCGATTACGACGCCAAGAAGGACTCCGGCATCCCCTGCCCATCCTGCGGCGGCACCGAGGTCGCCAAGGCCATCATGGCGCCGCGCCTCGGGAAATCCCAGCCGGCGCCCGCCTCCGCCCCTGCCCCCGCCTGCGGCCCCGGCGGCTGCGGCGGAGGCGGCTGTCCGATGATGATGTAAGGGGGCGGCGCTCAGCGCCGCCGGGCCTCCGCCGTCAGCCGCGGGCCGGTGGTCAGTTCCTCGCGGCGGCGGGGGGTGCCGAAGCTCGGCTCGACGCGATTTTCGCGCGGCCGGTCGTCGCCGGCCGGCGCCCGGCTGAGCGGATCGACGCCGCGGCCGCTGCGCCACCAGGCGAAGCCGATGCCGCCCAGCGTCGCGGCGATCAGCCCGGCGACACCGGCCCGCGCCGCGTTGGATTGCCAGATCGACGGAGCGGCGCCGACCGCCGCCGGCTCCTCGACCGGGGCCGGCTTGCCGTCGGGCGTGGTCGCCGCCACCGCTCCCCGGGGTGCCGCCTGCGGGGCCGGTCCTTCGGACGCGCTGGACGATGCGGAGGCTGACGGGCGCGGCGCGCTCTGGGGCGCTGCGCTGGCAGCCGGGGCCGACGGGCGGGCCGCTGGTGCCGGTGCCGTGGCGGGCGCGCTGTGGCTGGCCGAGGACGACGCAGAGGAAGAGGACGGCGACGACACCGGGGCGCCGCCGAACTGGGCCATGCCGCCGACGCTCTCGTTGCCGGATTCGACCCGGCCGGTCGGGGCGGCGCGCGGCGCCACCTCCTTGTCGTGGCGGGTCTGGCCGACCTGGCTCTTGGACAGGCTGCCCATGGTCGGCGCGGCCTTGCTCTCGCGCTCTCCCATCATCTTGGCGATGGTGGCCTGGTCGAGGTTGCCGGTGGCGGGAAGGCCCGCCGACTTCTGATAGGCGCTGAGCGCGGACCGGGTTTCCGGCGTCATCTGGCCCTTGGCCCGGCCGCCGATGTTGTAGCCCTTGTCCTTCAGGATGGTCTGCGCCCACTGGATGTCGGCGACCGACGCCTCGGCCCGGGCCGAACCGGGCGCTCCCACCGTCAGGGCCGAAACCACCAGTGCCATAGCCGCCACCGCGGCGCCACCATGCACCCGCCGCGAAATCCCAGACATTGCCTCTCCCTTTCGTCCGTGACGCCAGACCGACTTCAGAGCCACGACACTCCCCCGGATCGGGGATTTGGCCCCCGCTTGTCGCGGGAAACCAGGATCGTGTTACCAGATTGCGCCCAATTTCCGGCGGCGATTTTTCGGCCTCTGCCTTGTCAGCCGCGCAGCGTTGCCGAAAAGGCGCGCTCCCGGAAATGGTGCGCGAAAATGGATCGGAAAGGGCCGGACGTGGTAGCGTCAAATCGGGGGCGAAAAAGGAACAGGATGCACGGCATGAGCGGGATCGAGACCGGAACCGACACCGAACGCCCGCGACCTGTGCCGGCCTGGCCGGGGCTGGCCTGCCTGTCGGCGGCCCTGTCCGCGCTCGCCCTGCTGTCCGGTTGCAGCAGCCCGCCCGCCTACCGCGAGTGGACCGCCAGCCCGGACGTGCCGACCGTCGCCTATGACGAATGCACCGAGCAGGTGGACAGCACCATGCGCCTGCGCGGCTATCCGCTGCGCCCGCTGCCGGAAACGCCGCAGTTCGGCTATCGCAAGGAAATCTTCGCCCAATGCATGCGCCGCAAGGGCTACACGGCGGAGTGAGAGCTTATCTTCCGGCGAAGTGCAGATAGGCGAGGCCGCCCGCCAGCGTGCCGATCAGGATCACCGCAAGGTAGATGCGCAGCGGCAAAGCGACGGCTTCTCCCTGCTTGCGCCCGCCCTTCGGCTTGCGGGGAGCCGCCGGGACGGGCTTGGGCGAAACGGGCTTCGCCGCCGGTCTGACCCGGCCGCCCTGGGTGGGGTCGTACAGCTCGATCAGCGTCCAGTTGAACTCCATGCCCTCATAGCCGGAGTCGGCGTTGTAATCGAGCTGGATCAGCCGGAAATAGGCCCGCGGGTTGACGCCGACCATCCGGTCGAACCGCGCCTTGGCGCGGGCCAGCTCCTCCCCCACCTCCAGCGTCTTCCAGCCCTTGCCGCGCGCCTTCTGGATGGCGAAGCGGGTCGGCTGGGGAGGACGGGGGGTCGGCATGGCCGCAGTCTAGCGCCTTTGCTCAGACCAGCGGAACGGCGTTGTTGCGGATGACCGAGGCGTACCAGTCGTAGCTGGCCTTGGGCGTGCGGGCCATCGTCTTGCGGTCGACCTGGACAAGGCCGAAATGGCGGCGGTAGCCCTCCGACCATTCGAAATTGTCCAGCAGGGTCCAGGTCATGTAGCCCTTGAGGTTGCAGCCCTCGTCGATCGACTTGGCGGCGGCCAGCAGATGGTCGCGCAGGTAGGCGATACGGTCGCGGTCCTCGACCCGGCCGCTGGGGCCGACGCTGTCGGGGTAATCGGCGCCGTTCTCCGTCACATAGACCGGCGGGTTGCCGTACTTCTCCTGCAGCTCGGCCAGGATCTCGCTCAGCCCGTCCGGCTCGACCGGCCATTCCATGCCGGTCTTGCGCGTGCCCTCCGGGGCCGAGCCGTAGCCGGTGCCGAACAGCCCCTGCGGGTCGGGCTGCTGGTGCATGCGGCTGTAGTAATTGACGCCGAGGAAATCGACCGGCTGCCTGATGCGGGCCAGATCGTCGGGCTTGGCGATGCGGGTGAACTCGGCCTCAAGCAATTCGGGGAAGCGGCCCTTGAACAGCGGGTCCAGGCAGGAGCGGTTCCACAGCGCGTCCCACATCAGCGAGGCGGGATAGTTCGAGTCGAGACCGCCGACCGGCCAGGAGGGCTGGAGTGACAAGACGGTGCCGAGCCGCCAGTTGTTCCCGCCGGCCTGTCGCAGCGCCGCCAGCGCCGTGCCCTGGGCGAGGTTCTGGTGGTGGATCGCCTTCAGGCAGTTCTGGCGGCCGGTCAGGCCCGGCGCATGCCCGCCGGTGCCATGGCCGAAGATGGCGACCACCGACGGCTCGTTCAGCATCGCCCAGTTGCGGGCGCGGTCGCCCAGCCGGGCGGTCACCGCCAGCGCGTAGTCGGTGAACCAGCCGGCGATGTCGCGGTTGGTCCAGCCGCCCCTGTCCTGCAAGGCCTGCGGCAGGTCCCAATGGAACAGGCAGGGCCAGGGCTGGATGCCCTTCGCCAGCAGCGTGTCGGTCAGCCGGTCGTAAAAGTCCAGCCCCTTGGCATTCACGGCACCGGTGCCCTGCGGCATCACCCGCGGCCAGGCGATGGAGAAGCGGTAGGCCTTCATCCCGGCCTTCGCCATCAGATCCACATCCTCGGCATAGCGGTGGTAATGGTCGCAGGCCACGTCGCCGGTGTCGCCGTTGGCGATTCGCCCGAAGGAATGGCTGTAGGTGTCCCAGACGCTCGGCCCCCGCCCGTCCTCGGCGACGGCGCCCTCGATCTGGTAGCTGGAGGTGGAGACGCCCCACAGGAAGTCCATCGGGAAGGACACCGACGGGACGGCGGCACCGGCAGCGCCGGGAGCGGCCTGGACGGCATGGCGGCCCAGCACCGCGAGGGCGCCGGCGCCGGCCGCGGTGGCCGCGGTCGCCTTCAGGGCCGTCTTCAGGAAAGTCCGCCGCTGCATCGCCTGCTTCTCCAAAATCATACCGGTTCCGCCAGCCCATTCCGCCGGCTTCCCCGGTTCCGCAGCCGCGCACTGTATGCAGTCCAACGGCTTTGGCAACCGGGTGATTACCCCAACTCCCGATTCCGTCGTCGTAGGCGCGGGCCGGATGCTGGGATATAGTGAGCCCCATGCAGACTCTCTTCCCCATCCTGATGGTCATGGCGATGCTGGCGGTGGTCGGCTCGCTGTTCGTCGGCCTCTTCTTCATGGCCCGCGGCGGACGGGGAGACCCGCGCCGCTCCAACAAGGCGATGCGGCTGCGCGTGATGCTCCAGGGTGCGGCCCTGCTGCTGTTCGTCCTCGCCATTTTGACCCAAGGCTGACGCTTCCCCATGGTTAAGCTGACCAAGATCTACACGCGCGGCGGCGACGCCGGCGAAACCTCGCTCGGCGATGGCAGCAGGGTGCCGAAGGGCGACCGCCGCGTCGCCGCCTACGGCACGGTGGACGAGGCGAACGCCGTCATCGGCATGGCGCGCCTGCACAGCCGGGACTGGCCGGACGCCGACGCCATGCTGGGCCGCATCCAGAACGACCTGTTCGATCTGGGCGCCGACCTCTGCACGCCGGAGGAGGAGGCGCCGAAATACCCGCCGCTGCGCATCGTGCAGGCCCAGGTTGACCGGCTGGAGGCGGAGATCGACGCGATGAACGCCGGTCTGGCGCCGCTGACCTCCTTCATCCTGCCCGGCGGCTCGCCGGCCGCGGCGCATCTGCATCTGGCCCGCACGGTGGTGCGCCGGGCGGAGCGGCTGATGACCGATCTGGCGCGGCACGAACCGGTGACCGCGGCGGCGCTGAAATACGTCAACCGGCTGTCGGACCATCTGTTCGTGCTGAGCCGGGTGGTGAACCGCAACGGGGCGGACGACGTGCTGTGGGTGCCCGGCGCCAACCGCTGAGTGTGCGCACTCCGATTGGCGCCGCGCCCTCTCCCTTGCCGCCGCCCTGGCCGCGACAAACAGGGCGGCAAACAACGCCACCCGCGCGTCCGGCGCGTCATTGACAGTGGTATTGCCAGATCCTATGGTCCGTTCGCAACCACAGCAATTTTCGCGGTGTTCGCCGTAATAAGGCGCGCGCTCAGCAGCCAGGGTGAGTTATGAAAGTCCTCGTCCCCGTTAAGCGAGTGGTCGACTACAACGTGAAGATCCGCGTCAAGGCGGATGGCAGCGGCGTCGAGACCGCCAACGTGAAGATGAGCATGAACCCCTTCGACGAGATCGCCGTCGAGGAAGCCGTGCGCCTGAAGGAAGCCGGCAAGGCGACCGAGATCGTGGTGGTGT